>Ga0074044_10000012_pt1 | contig 177191 bp, 157 predicted proteins | sample BogForMeECP23OM1_FD_94443 | JGI IMG/M metagenome (GOLD analysis project Ga0074044, IMG submission 94443) | Bog forest soil microbial communities from Calvert Island, British Columbia, Canada - Bog Forest MetaG ECP23OM1 | ecosystem: Environmental > Terrestrial > Soil > Wetlands ...
TGGAAGATCCACCGAGCGCGATGGCCTCGCGCAGCACCTCCCGCACTGCGCGATGCAGTTTCCCCAACTGGTTGCGGGTCATGGTCGACGCGCGCCGCCGAGGACGGATGCCGGCGCGAAACAGCGACTCGTCGGCATAGATGTTGCCGACGCCGCGCAGCAACTTCTGATTGAGCAGCGCGCTCTTGATGGGAGTCTTGCGGCCACGAAACAGGGCAACAAAACGTTCCTCGCTGACATCGAGAGGTTCGACGCCTCCGGGATCGAAGCCGCCGGATTCGGACTCGGATGGAAGATGAACGCTGAGCTTGCCGAACATCCGGGGATCGATGAAGCGCAGTTCGCGCCCCGATGCGAGCTTGGCGATCAGGTGCGTGTGCTTGGCGATCTCGAGGGCGGGCTCGGAGACAATGATGCGGCCCGTCATGCCGAGATGGACGATCCATTGCGCCGGAGTGTCTGAGGCTGGTAGAGACTTGGTCTGCCGCGATTTGAGGCGAGCGGAGTTCACGGGTTTCTTCGGGCGCGCCGTGCTCCCCAGCACGCTCTCTAAATCGAACACGATGTGCTTGCCTGCGCGGTGGACGCGTGCGATCCGCCTGCCCTCAATCGTCGAGGCGATCATTCCAGCAGGAGACTTGAGCGGCTGCTTGCGGGAACCGATCCAGACAGATTCGATGGTGTCTCCAGTGACGCGCTTGTGGAGGCCTTGGGTGATGGTTTCAACTTCGGGAAGTTCGGGCACGCAGTCAGGATACAAGATCAGGACTGTCCTGTCGGTTTGCTCCTCCACAGCCGGATTCGGTATGCTAGAGCGTACACACCAAGCACCGCCGGGTCTTCCCAGTTTTCCAGTCTACTTAGCAGCGGCGCAACCCGTGTGTGCGACCCTGGGGCGGCCTGAAGGCCGCGCAATCTTCCAAGTGGAGTGTTCATTGAATCGAGGTAGAACGGGTAGAGGTAGAACTGCGGTTATCGTCGGAGCCCAATGGGGCGACGAGGGTAAGGGCAAGATCGTCGACGTACTGACGCAAACTTTCTCGGTCGTGGCGCGCTACGCCGGCGGACACAATGCCGGACACACCGTCATCATCAACGGCAAGAAATTCATCCTGCAGCTTGTGCCCGGGGGAATTCTGCGGCCCGAGTGCACGAGCGTCATCGGTAATGGGGTGGTGATTGATCCGCTGGCATTCTTGAAAGAAGTTGCCAACCTGCGCACGGCCGGCGTGAAGGTGGATGGGAATCTCTTCGTCTCCAACCGGGCACAGGTGATTCTTCCCTACCATCGCATGATGGAACTGGGCTCGGAGAACGCTCCCGGGCGGGTGAAGATCGGCACCACTTCGCGCGGAATCGGCCCCGCCTATGAAGACAAGATGGGCCGCCGCGGCTTGCGCGTCGCCGACCTGCTCGACACGCAGTTGCTGCGCACGCACATCGAGAACGCCTGCCGCGAGAAGAACACGATCGCGCACGCGCTGTTCAACTCCGACCCGCTCGATGCCGACAAAATGTTCCGGGACTACGCCGATGCCGCCGAACAGATGCGGCCGTTCGTCCGCGACACGGCGCTGCTGCTCAATCGCGCGCTCGCCGAGGGCAAGTCGATCGTCTTCGAAGGCGCGCAAGGCACGATGCTCGACATCGATCATGGCACGTACCCTTTTGTCACTTCGTCAAGTTCGACTTCGGGCGGCGCAGCCATTGGAACCGGCGTGCCTCCTACATCGATTGACACGGTCATCGGCATCACGAAAGCCTATTGCACGCGCGTTGGCGGCGGGCCGTTTCCGAGCGAACTTTTCGGCCCCGAGGGCGAGGACCTGCGTAAGCGCGGTAACGAATTCGGCGCCGTCACTGGACGACCACGACGCACGGGTTGGCTGGACTTGCCTCTGCTTCGCTACGCTGGCATGATTAACGGCATCTCCTGGCTGGTGGTCACAAAGCTGGATGTGCTCGACCACCTGAAGGAAATTCCCGTTTGCGTGGGCTATAAACTCGACGGCAAGGAAACCGAAGAGGTACCGGCGCAGGCATGCGGTTACGAAAAAATCGAATGCATCTATCGCAACCTGCCGGGCTGGGCTACGCCGACGCAGGACATTCGGACGGTGGAACAATTGCCGAAGGCGGCGCGCGAGTATTTGGCCTTCATCGAAAGAGAAACCGCCGCGCGGGTGGCCATGATCTCCACTGGCCCCGATCGCGAGCAGACGATTCTGGTGCCGGAATTCGTAAGCGAACTGGAACTGAAAAACTGCTAAAAGGAGCGACGGATGGTGGTGTTGGCTGTAACCTGGATGGCAAAAACCGGACGCGAGGCCGAAGTGGCCGCGATCTTCGAAAAACTGACAGCTGAATCACGCAAGGAAACGGGCTGCCTGATGTATCAGGTACACAAGCATAAGACCGATCCGCGCCGGTTCTTCATTTACGAACAGTACCAGGATGACGCCGCGCTTGAGGCGCATCGGACCGCGCCGCATTTTCTGCAGTTCGGTAAAAAAGATTTGCCGAAGATTGCCGACCGGACCGAAGGGCACCTGTTTGAACCGCTAGGGTAGCTGCGGAGTTCTCAGTTCCCGGTTCTCAGTTCTCAGAAAAACCCAACCTTCAGACTGATCTTACTGAGAACTGGGAACCGAGAACTGGGAACTGCTCTTACTGCTTGTCCGCCATGAGCACTCCGCCCGAAGCGTAACTTTCTTTTGAGAGCTCAACGAAAGTCACCACGATGGCTTCCCGGCGAGCGCCCGCTTCTTCGACCATCGCGTCGGTAATACGACTGGCAATCTTGCGCTTCTGGTCGGCTGTGCGGCCCTGCAGCATAGTGACTTGAACTAAAGGCATGAAAGTTCTCACTTCCCAGTTCTCTGTTCTCAGAAAAACCGAGCCTCAGATCGATCGCTCTGAGAACTGGGAACTGAGAACTGCTCTTACTGCGCCAGTTCGTATCCGGCGAAAAAGAAACTCAACTCAAAGCGTGCTGTTTCATCCGCGTCGGAGCCGTGAATCGCATTGTGTTCAATACTGCTGGCCCATTTTTTGCGGATCGTACCCTCTTCCGCGTTGGCCGGGTTGGTCGCACCCATCAGGGTGCGCAGATCGGCGATGGCGTTTTGCTTTTCCAGCGCCAGCGCCACGATCGGCCCACTCGACATGAACGTGGTCAGCGAGTGATAAAACGGACGGCTGGCATGGACGGCATAAAACTGCTCCGCCTGATGCTGCGAGATTTCCAGCATCTTCATGGCCAGAATGTGGAAGCCATTCTTCTCGAACTGCTCGATGATGTCTCCGACCGCGTTCTTCTTCACCGCGTCCGGCTTGATGATGGTCAGCGTGCGTTGCAGTGTTTTCATAATGTCGGTTGTTGGGTCTCCAATCACTTAACCGTAGAGACGCGGCTTGCCGCGCCCTCGATGCAGATGCAGAAAACGAGCACGCGTTTCTATACGCGCGCGCCCAGCGCGGCCGCCATCGTCTCTCCTATATCTGCCGGGGACTTGGCAACCTTGAGGCCGGCCTTTTCCATGGCCGCAATTTTCTCAGCCGCCGTTCCCTTGCCGCCGGAAATAATCGCGCCCGCGTGCCCCATGCGCCGTCCGGGAGGGGCAGTCTGCCCAGCGATGAAGCCGACTACGGGCTTCTTCATGTGCGTCTTGATGAACTCCGCGGCGATTTCCTCGGCGTTGCCACCGATTTCTCCAATCATCACCACGGCTTCGGTCTGCGGATCGCGGTTGAAGAGATCGAGGGCGTCGACAAAGTTCGTGCCGATAATCGGATCGCCCCCAATGCCAATCGCTGTCGACTGCCCGATTCCGCGCTGCGTCAACTGATGAACGGCCTCGTAAGTGAGGGTTCCCGAGCGCGACACGATGCCGACACTCCCCTCTTTATGAATCGGCCCCGGCATGATGCCGATCTTGCATTTGCCCGGCGAAATAATACCGGGGCAGTTCGGCCCAATCAGGCGCGAACGGCGGTCCTGAAGAAATTCCCAGGCGCGCACCATATCGAGGGTTGGAATACCTTCGGTGATGCAGACAATCAATTCGATTTCGGCATCGGCCGCTTCCATGATCGCGTCGGCAGCATACGGCGGAGGCACAAAAATGACGGTCGCATTCGCGCCCGTCTTATCGGCCGCTTCCAGCACGGTATTGAAGACTGGCCAGCCTTCATGCGTTGTGCCGCCTTTGCCGGGAGTGACACCGCCAACGATTTGCGTTCCGTAAGCGGCACAAGCTTTCGCGTGGAAAGTACCTTCTCGACCGGTCAGACCTTGCACAATCAATCGAGTTCTTTTATCAGCCAGAATCGCCATAATTGCTCTCTCTCCGACAACCCGCCGCCACCACACCACCGTCTACGCCGCTGCCCTTGCCGCGGCCACGACTTTGTCGGCCGCATCCTTCATGGTTTCGGCAACTGTAAAGTTCAGCCCCGACTCCATCAGGATTTTCTTACCTTCTTCCACGTTGGTGCCTTCCAGCCGGAGCACCACCGGGAGCTGCAGATTCGTTTTTCTCGCCGCTTCGACCACTCCTTCAGCCAGGGTATCCACGCGCAGGATGCCGCCGAAAATGTTGATCAGGACGGCGCGCACGCTTTTGTCGCTCAGCAGGATTTCAAACGCATGCGCCACCTGCTCCGCATTGGCTCCGCCGCCTACATCGAGAAAGTTAGCCGGCATGCCGCCCGCGTATTTGATGATGTCCATCGTCGCCATCGCCAGACCCGCGCCATTCACCATGCAGCCCACGTTGCCGTCGAGTTTGATGTAGTTGAGGCTGTACTTCGAGGCCTCGACTTCGAGCGGATCCTCTTCCGTGACGTCGCGCAGATGGCGCAAATCGTCGTGCCGAAAAAATGCGTTGTCGTCGAAGGTCATCTTGGCGTCGAGCGCGAACAATCGCAAGTCGGTGCAAGTGACAAAAGGATTGATCTCAACCAGCGAGGCATCGGTCTCCAGAAATGCCCGGTAAAGGCCGGTCAAAAATTGCACGGCCGGACCAATCTGCGAGGCATTGAACCCCAGCGCAAAGGCAATTTTGCGCGCCTGAAAAGCTTCCAGCCCCATGCCCGGATCGATATATTGCTTCAGGATCGCCTCGGGCTTTTCGGCGGCGACTTGCTCAATCTCCATGCCGCCCGCGGCCGAGGCCATGAACACAGGCTTGCCTTCACCGCGGTCCACCAGAATGCCGAGATAAAGTTCCTTTTCGATCGGCAATGTTTCTTCGATGAGCAGCCGGCGGACGATCCGGCCTTCTGGTCCAGTCTGATGCGTCACCAGCTTCATGCCGAGGATTTTGCCGGCCAGTTCGGAGGCCTCTTCTACTGATCTGGCGATCTTTACGCCGCCGCCCTTGCCGCGCCCGCCGGCGTGGATCTGGGCTTTGACGACCACACCCGTCGCGCCCGCGCCCATGAGCTCTCTGGCGATGGCCTCAGCTTCTTCGCGAGTTGTTGCCATTCTGCCTCGGGGCACGGCCACACCATACTTCTTCAGAATCTCTTTTGCCTGATACTCATGAATTTTCATAATGATTCCAACTTCGTCGCTGGTCGCTGGTCGTTCGCCGTTCGCGATCACGAGCCACGGCGACCGCGTTCAATGGATACTCGAGAGGACTCTGCTTGCGGCCGGGACAGCCTGCAGCAAACCCATGATTCTATAGAAGCCGGAACGATTGGCGCAAATACAAAATGTCGTGTCGCCCAGTCAAATCGCGCCGCAGCGTGCAAGCAGAAACGCCGGACCCCACCAGCACAAGTTACGAAGCAGGAGTACAAGTTCGGAAGGACCAGACAAAAAGCACGACGCAAAAAGAACGAGCCCGAAGCCGGCTTACTTTCCACCCACCGATTGCAGGCAGCGCCCGTAGAGTTCGAGCAACTGAGCGGCGTAATCCTCGGGCTTCGCCGCCGCGCCCGTGCCCTGGAAGCCGACTCCAGTGCCGGTGGTCTTGCCATAGTTGGTGGTCATGGCGATGAATTTCATGAGGTCAAGCGCGATGTCTTCATCGCGGCGCGAACCCATAGAAAGCCCCGGTATTTCCATGATGAAACTCCTAAGAAAAGGTGAGATTGGCCGAGTTTTCGGCCCTGCCGCGATAATAGCAGAAGCATCGGGGAAGCTGAGATGGAGGCGCGTTCCGCGGGCGAGAGTCCGGATGCCCGGAATTCTCGAGCGACGCGTCCAGACACGTGATTCAGGCGTGTCACAGCGGGAATTTGTTGCTCTCTCACGCGGGAGATGCGACGGGCCTTTCCAATCCGCTCTACCCGGAACAGGTCACGCCACCGTCCGCAAACTGGTTCGAAGCCGCAGCAAAACCGTTCCCATCGCCGCGAGCGCACCGGCCCAGACAGCAAATGCCAGATTCACCAGCCATCCGGGCGCGGCTCCAACCCGGCGCAGCAGAAACGGCAGAAAATTCCAGGTTGTGATGTGAACATAATCCCATGGGTCCTGTGTCATCGACTCGTTGTTCAATCCCCACGCATCCATCTTGCCCAACGCGAAGGCGGCAATATTCTTGAACCGCAGAGCGATCACGAACGTCGGATGGCCGAGCGTCTCCTCCTGATAGATTTCCAGCGGCACCCAGAACGCGAGCGAGGCCACCTGAATCAAGAGGCTGGCCGCAATGAGCACCCAGGCCGCGCCCCAGATTATTTTTCCCAGATGCTCACGATAGTGCAGCAGCAGCGGCACCGCCGGCAGCGCCACCAGTTCCACCGTGGTCGATACGTAGCGGTCGCCCCAGGCGAAGTCACCCGCCCAGAAGGCATAGCGCGCATAAAAGAAGATATAAGCCAGCAGCAGGAGAAGCGAAGTCACGCCGTAGGCGCGCACCTCAGGAGGCAGCCGCCTCCACAGCCAAGCCAGCAGAACAATTGCCAGAACCAGCAGCGGATCGAAAAGAAAAATTGATTTCTCAGGCTGGAACAGGGCGCCAAGAACGCCGACATGCAAAGGCGTGCTCCAGGGAAAATTCGCGGGCAGCGTGGGATCCCGGTGTTTGTATTCCCAGGCAAATTGGGTAACGTAAGTATTGGTAAACGAGCCAAAGCGATAAAACTGGTAGACACGATCGAGCACGAGAAAAAACAGATACACGGGAGCGGCAACTTTGCAGTAAGCGAGCGCACGCCGCCACAAGCCGACGCCGCGCGCGCGGTCGAACCACATTACCAGTACGACAAAGACACCGGCCGCGATCAGATCGAGGCCGGTGGTGAGGCGCGTCAGCAGGTTCAAGCCGAGCGCGCAGCAACCGATCAAGAGCGCGCGCCGGCTGTCGGAGCGCAGCCACTCGTACTGAAATGAAAATCCGATCAGGGTCAGCAACATGATGTAATTGTTCTCCATCATGTTCTGGGTGTAGTGGAGGTGGGTGGTGCAAAACATCAGCGCCAGCACGCCTGCCACGGATTCTTTCAGGCTAAAGCGTAACTGGCGCAAGAATCGGAAGGCGACGAGCGCGGTGAGAACGCTGAGCAGAATATTGGTACTGTAGCTGACCACAATGCTGCGGACGGCCGGATCGTCGCCGTAACCCGAAAAAACTTCCCAATGTTCGATCCAGGTTCCCAGCACATCGGCCGGCAGCATCAGCAACGATTGTCCGATGCCATACCAGCTATAGAGTCGGCCGTCCCGGCCGTGCAATCCAAACTCGGGATACTCGTTGGGGAAAACCTGCGGCTCCGAAGTCCAGAGCCAGTGCGTGGTTTGCAGCCGGTGCATGGTGTCGGCCGTCGCCAACTCGCCCGATTGCACGACGAACCCGAGTAGCCCCGCGGTCAGACATAAAAGAAAGAGCGGATCGCGCAGCCAACCTGCGAGGCGAGGAGTCATCGCTTGGATGGTAATTCGGGCCGCCACGATTTAGGGAAATATCTCGGTATTATGGATGATCTGCCGCGCCTGTTCGAAACGCCGCAAGGCAAGAGCCGCGGTTGGCGAGATTGCCGCGAGTTGGGCGTGAGTGATAAAGTTATTCAGCGAATCCTTTGTCGCAGCCGCCTGCGATGGTTCGGGCGAAGGGGACGTAGGTGGTTGATCGGTAACACGGAGAGGTGGCCGAGAGGCTGAAGGCGGCGGTTTGCTAAACCGTTATACGGGCTAACACCTGTATCGAGGGTTCGAATCCCTCCCTCTCCGCCAGGTTTTGAATCACTTGCGAGACTTGCGATCCGCTCTGCAATCCGTTAGTCCGAAGTGCTGAGTGCCAGCCCTACAACCTTGGAATGCGCCTGGGCCATTTCATCGGTGACCACGTCGCCATACAGATTCATCCTCGTGCGAATATCGCTGTGCCGCATCAGTTTTTGCTGCACGGCGATGCTGCGCGGTTGTCGCGTGCGCTTGGTCGACCCTTTGACCACCACAAGGTCAATGGGATTACGCGCAACCTCCAACGCACCACTCCACATGGCAAATTCCATAGGCAGATGCACCATTCCCCGCACATGGGATTTGCTGTTGGGTGACAAGTTAAGCTGGTGCAACCACAATTCGACCGGCCTCGGTTGCACTCCGCTAATCGGACTGGCGGCGTTCACAAGTACCATGCCCCATTGGCGGGCAAGGGTGATCAGCCAATCGCGTCGCCACGAATGGAACATTTGATCCGTCCCCTTTTCAGTTTAGCCGCTTCAAGATGTAGGCAGTCCTGCCCTTCGTTGACATCTCCAATTTACTGTCGGGGCCAACGATATAGCGCTGTGCTGCGGCAATGCTCGAATCGACAGGAGTTGCGGATATGTTGGCCCCCGCCCACCGCGAGGGAAGAGTCCAACTAACGGCGCCGCCGTCTACCGAGTAGAGCACAATCTCTTTGTCACCGATTGGAATCACGCGCCGTTGACCGTCGACGCTTTTGAAATCGTGGTCAACGACCGTCCACAAACCATCGTCAAAAACCGTGGAAACCGTGCCGTCACTAAACCGGGCAATATAGTTGTTGCGAGGTACGGTGACGGTCTTTCCGTCCTTTTCCACCTGCTTCTCGCCCACTTTTTCGGTGCCAAGCCAAATCAGGTTCTTCTTTAACAGATAGGATTGGGTGAGATTGCCGAGGTAATACATGTCTGCGATATTGGCTTCGCTGTACTTATCGAAATGCGCGCCACCGAGCGCATTGGTGTCTCGAAACGCGTAGCCTAGATTCATGGACCAGCCCAAGGCTTGTCCCACGCCCTCCTGAGATTTGCCGCCACCGTAGAGCTTTCCTTGCATCATCATAAGCTGGAAGGGATCGGAGATCACAAACCGATGCTGCACGCCCTCTAATTTTCCGTAGTAGGCATCGACAGGTCCTTCAGTCAAAGGCAGGATGCCGCGCTCGATGAACCAATCGAGGATTTTGGCGCCATAGACTGTCTCGGAAACAATGCCTATGTCTTCGCCCGGGCCGACACTAATGTCACAAGTGCGGAACGTATCCAGACGGATGCCTTCCGAAACTGGCACTGTATCCAGAAGTGATCGGGCACGCCGCTGGAAGTAACCCGAGCGGAATTGTTTGGTGAGGGAAATCCGATAGTCCGGCGGCCCTCCGTCAAACTGGTGGGACCAGACGTAGGGTTTGCCTTCTCGATTGAACTGCAAAACACTCGGATCGAAAAACGGGTTGTCAGGATAGGCGTCGTCGAGATTGACATGATACTCGATGTTCGCGTTGTATTCGGCCGCATCTTTTACCAGCTTTCGCAAGGCCGCGGCTCCACCGGCTCGTTCGTTCACTTGATTCAACGCTGGGTAGCCGGTGTCGTGACCCGTGAACTGCCATCCAACGAGCGTCACCCGCTGTTTGGCGTTGCCTGTTACCTTGGCGACCGCGCGCACAATTTCCAGGGTTTCCGCGAATGAAGTAATCGGCGGAGCGAAACCGCCCGGTGGCTCCTTGAGCGGCTTTACCCAATCGATAGGAACGATGTAGACGAACGTCTTCGGTTCGTAGGTATCGCTGGGTGTTCGCATGTGGTCGCGATGCCACAGAGCAGCTTCCATCCAGTTGACGGCACCATCGTGATTGCGATCTTCGGTGAGCACTGCCACGCGCGACTGAAGCAGTGGTTGCACGTCGCCCGCGATGCGGTAGTAGTACGTGCCGAGCCACATTGCGAAATCTGTGCCCGGACCCTCGCCGCCCAAAACCTGAGTCTTGAGTTTCCAGTAGGGAATGTTGTCGGAGATGGTCGCTGCAACTCCCGGCCCATCGTCGGAAACCCAGGCAGAAGCCCAGTTTGCGTCTTTCGGATACTGTTCTCCATCCGCTTCGCCGATCTTCATGAAGTGCGCGGTCGACTGCCAGAGAAGATTCGAATAGGGGTCACTCCATTTTTGCCGGCCGTATTCGCCGCGATAGGCTTCACCCTTTCCGTCCGCTGCCGGGATTCGGACTAGATAGTGATCGGGAAACTCCAAGGTTTGCAGGCGGAAACTTCCGCCCTCCGACACTTTCGTCAATTCGAAAACGAGCTCGTTGCCTTCGATTGCAAACCGCCAGTTCAGCTCTAAGTCGAGAGACGGAACCCGCATCCCATACGTCGCCGCCGAGGCACTGGACTGGACGCGGACGTCCAAGTCGCTAGCTGTGTACAGTTCTCCATTCAACTTGATGGTAGGGCGCGACGACTCCAATGCTGCCGGGAGGCTCTTTCCAGTCGACGTGTGATATTCGAAAACACGCGGAAATTTTGCATCCAGCGTGACCGAAAGAGTTTCCGATCGAATCTCCAGCGAGTCCCGTGATCGGGCGCACAGATCCTTCGGTCCCAAGGACAGACCGAGAAGGATGGCGGCAACGATTGCGACTTTGCGGACGGAGATCGATTTGCAAAGGGCAGCATATCGCATCGTGCCTGAATCCTCCTGCAACTGCACGCGCAAACAAAGAAATTGGTTGATGGGCCTCATGCGTAGACCATCGCGAGGCACCAGAAGGCTAGCCCACGCAACCTGCGTCGTCAACATTAATGTTGACAGTATATCAAAGCTCGTTTTTAGAAATGGCGGGCTGAGAGTTAGAAGCTAGGAGTAAGGAAGACGCGAGCGAAAGGCAGGGCTGCCTTTGATGCCAGCGAGACGAAAGCGATAAAGGCCGCCACCGAGCGGAGCACTGGCATCAAATCCAGGAGGGCGCAGTTCGAGGCCGGGGACTATAGCGGCTGAGGTGACGTACATGTCGGCAAGATCCGGGCCGCCGAACGTTACCGCTGAGGTCTGTGTAATCGGCAAGAAAACTTCGCGATCCAAGTGGCCGTCGGGAGCATAACGTTTGAGTCGCCCCCCGAACCAGATTGCAGTCCAAACATATCCGTCCCGGTCGACCGTCATCCCATCAGGCAACCCGTCATGGCGCGAAATCTCGGCAAATATCCTCCGATTACTCAACTTTCCAGTCCTGCGGTCGTAGTCGAAGTGGTAGATCTTGCCCGGAAGGGAGTCGGTGAAATACATGCCGCGAAGGTCTGGAGTAAACCCCATGCCGTTCGGAATCCCCACACCGTCCAACATTTCAGTAATGCTGCCGTCCGGATCAAATCGCAGGAGTTTGCCATTCCCGCCCATGGCGCCCGCGTAAACCCTGCCCTCGGGATCCGCGATCACGTCATTGAAACGATCGTTTCCCGGGCAAAGGCCGCCTGTCACCTCGCGCAGCATGCCATTGCGGTTCATAACCGCGATTCGGCCATCCTGAAAAAGAAGAAGAGAGCCATCGCTTTGTAGAGTGAATCCGCCAGTGATTCGTGTCTGAGCGGCCACGGTGCAGTTCTGTTTTGCCGGATGATACGCGTAAACCCTTCCCGCCGTGATATCCAGAAAGAAAAGGGCCTCCGCTTCTGGGTGCCAAAGCGGATTCTCGCCGACATCACAGGAGAGAGGAGCAACTAGTTCGATCGACGGATCAATCGCAGTCATAGAGTCACCCCAATCGATTGTCTTTTGAGTTTCGCCGGTGCCCAACCGCAATGGCGTCTCGAAGGCGGAACGATCACAATTTTATCGTCATCTCCTGCAGCACAGCAGACGCCGGTGAGCCGGTGAACTTGTCCGGCGCCTCTGAATTTCTCCTCGTGGTGGTGGGTCATCGGGCTGGTCAAATCTTCCAAAACGTGTGCCGGAATTGGCGAGGCTCCAGGATGGCAACTCAATGCGAAAGTGCGACAGTGCATCGAGTACTTTCCCACTTTGAGAGTGGATCCATGCGCGACCTTTCGCTGAAAGCCCGGCATCACCGGATCTCGTCGGACACCAGAGAGCGGGCAATTTTCTCAATATCCTGGGGCGAACCGCGAAAAGCCCATAACTGTGAGTGGTCCTCAATTTGTCGCAGCCCGGTTTTCCCGCCAATCGCGGGGATGTGATATTCCATTTCGCTGAACATTCCCCAGCGGCTGTTTACGCTGCAAGCTTGGGTGGAATACCCGCGATCTTCTGGCTCGGTCCAGGGTACATCCGCATACTCGGCTGAGGGATTGACGAAGAAATTGCGCACGATGAGGGCATGTTGTTTGCCCGTGGCATACCTATAGCCGATGCGGCCAGTGGTGAAAGCAGCACGTATACCGATTTTGTGTTCGCCGTTCGCCCGCATTTTGAAGCGCACCAGACGATCGTTCACTGCCAGTTCATCGGGGGGCGTGTCCACCAGACCAAAGTAAATTCTCGGCTGGGTTTTGGAATAAGTCGGAACAAACAGTTCGCCCTGATGCGGCATTTGGGTAAGACTCCAGAGGCCAACCAGGGGAGCGTCATGGGGACCAGGGTCGAGAATCTTCAAGGAGGTGATGAGGGTGTGCCCGGCGTACTCGACTGTGCCGATGCGGTGGCCGGGTTCGTTGCGCAGGGGATTCGGAGCAGCCGCAAGCGATTTTGTGATCTCCAACTCAATTCGCTTCCTCGATCGAAAGGCATCGACCTTCAAGCGGTTGGATAACTTTAGCCCGGATCCCGTCCTGGTTAATTGATAGTTGCCGGGATCAAGGCTGCGCGGCTGCCAGTAGCCGGCAATGTCGATGTTGGGAAACTTCGGGAAAAAGAAGTCCAATTCCGGCGCGAGCCAAGTTCGGTCGCCACCCGAATTTTGCCAATCGTCGCTGGCATAATAAGCTCGGGCCGACTCCACGCTGTTGAGCACGGAATTTGTCCACAGGAAATTCTCTTCACTGCCGGGGGCGAATACGCCGAGGATCCTGCCTCCATACGGCAAAACCAGCAGCCGTGTTCCGTCCTCAGTTTGAAAAACCTCTGTAGTTTTGCCGACGGCCTGCAGGGTTGCGATGAGCTCTTGCAGCATTCCACGGTCACCTATATCCCTGGGATATAACCTTTGCCAAATGTATTGGTCGACTCTTTTCTGAAGTCGGAGACGAGAGACATGAGAGCGGTCGTGCCTCCATCGGCGACGATTGTCTGGCCGACGATAAAGGAAGCGTCATCTGAACACAGGAAAACCGCCAGTCTCGCGATGTCTGCCGGTTCGCCACAGCGCGCGACCGGAATTGCTTTGTATCCCGCTTCGGCTGCGATTTGCTCGGTGAAGCCGGGGATGCACTTGAAATAGTTCTCAACCGTGATCCATCCGGGCGCGATCGCATTGACGCGGATTCCTCTATGAGCCAGTTCCACGGCCAGCGATCGCGTATAGGCGATAATTGCTCCCTTGGTCGCGGCATATACGGAGTGCTCAGGTACTCCTTGTAGCCCGTGCACCGAGGACATGTTGCAGATAACGCCGCTTCCGGCTAGGAGCATGTCTTCCACCACTCGCTGGGTGAGGAAATACTGCCCGCGGAAGTTGATGTTGAACAATTTGTCGAACTGTTCTGGAGTCACTTTCAGAAAGGGTCGGTTCATGGTGACCCCGGCGTTATTGACCAGACAATTGACGCCACCAAGAAATTCTCGGGCTTGATCGGCAAGGCGGTTTACCTGCCGCAAATCGTCGAAATCCGCCTGAAATGCCGCCGACCTGCGCCCGAGCGAAGCCACTTCCTCGACGGCTGCCTTTACGCCGGCGTCGCTCTGGACATAGTGGAACACGACGTCGGCACCCTGCCTGCCGAATTCGAGACCGATTTCATGTCCGATGCCAGTGTCGGCGCCAGTGACCAGTGCTTTCTTTCCCAGCAGTTTGAGGTCATGAGACATAGAAGATCCCAGGATCTGAATTGTGAGTTGTCAGACGAAGAGCGTTTGTGTGGACGCAACCTGTCACGCGCCGCCTTAAGATAACATCCTCCTCGGGTGCAACGCGAACGAAGTCTGGCAGTGCACAACTCTACTTCTCGAAGGCAAAGAGTGTCAACAATAATGTTGACTATCGAAAGCGCGTTCAGAGATAATGCGGGCGCGTCGCGAAGTTCCTGTCATGAAAATCACTGCCGTTGAAACGATCTACCTGCCTCACGGAATTAATGTTCATGTCGGTTCTATCCAGTACCTCTGGGTCCGTATTCATACGGATGAGGGAATCATCGGTTTGGGAGAGAGCTATCCCAATGCCGAAGCGGAAGCTGCCATCGTGCATTCGCGGCTGGCAGCGGTGCTACTGGGCCGGGATCCGGGCGCGATTGACCGATTGTGGGCGGATATGTTTCTCGCCGTCTCTTACAGCGGTTGGGCCGGCGCGGAAATGCGAGCGCTCAGCGCGGTCGACATCGCGCTGTGGGATTTGCTGGGCAAAGCGACAAATCAACCGGTCTACAAGCTCATGGGCGGCGCATCGCGGGAAACGATACGCATCTACAATACGTGTTACGACCGAGTCGATTTTCTGAGTAACCCTACGCAACTTGCCCAGGAACTTCTTGCCAGCAACATTCGAGCGATGAAGATCTGGCCGTTCGATCCGATTGCCAGAAAGACTGGCGGGAATCATATCTCGGCGGAACAGTTGCGGACGGCAATGGAACCACTGCGGCGCATTCGGGAAGAATTTGGCGACTCGATCGATGTGGCCATAGAATTTCATGGCTTCTGGAATCTTCCATGCGCCATCCAAATCGCCGGAGCTCTGGAGAAATACCGGCCGATGTGGCTGGAGGAGATGTTGCCCCAGGATAATCTAGCCGCCTACGCTGAATTGGCGCGTTCGACTGAACTGCCGCTCTGCGTTAGCGAGCGCTTGATGACCCGTTGGGGATTTCGCGAACTGCTGGAGAATCGCGCAGCGCGAATCATCATGCCTGACATTTCGTGGTGTGGTGGAATCTCCGAGGCTAAGAAGATCGCAACCATGGCCGAGACCTCCTATCTTCCGGTTGCGCCGCATAATTGTGGCGGGCCAATACTGCATTTCGCCACCGCGCATTTCGCAGCCAATGTTACTAACTTATATATTATGGAGAGCGTCCGACGGCACTACAACGAGGAATATGAAGGACTGGTTACGCGATCGCTCGTTCCCGAAAGCGGTGGAGATTTGCCGCTGCCGCCCGGGCCGGGGTTGGGCGTTGAGTTAAGTTCTGCGGTGTTTACTCGTAAGGACGTTGTAGTAAGACGATCAACTCTTTAGCTGGACACGGGCTCGTTGATTTGTAACCTACTCTGCGCCGGCGCCTGGGGGCTACGAACTATGGCTATTCCGCTGGGGCTATGCGGCTGTTTCGCGCTCATCATTCAGCATCGCGAGCAAAGTCCCGACCGGCACCTTTTTTCCAATTTCAACCTGTATGGCTCCCAGGTAGCCCTTGCCCATCGATTCGACTTCCATTTCGATCTTGTCAGTTTCAACGGTGAATAGGGCATCGCCCTTCTCTACCCAATCACCCGGCGCCTTGAGCCAACTGGTTACGGAACCCTCCTCCATCGTGAGTCCGAGTTGCGGCATGACAATTTTGTACGCCATCTTTAAAACGTTCTCCTTTAGGGTTTCATCATACTGTGTACCACGCTGACGATGCGATCGACCGACGGAATCATTTGATTTTCGAGAACCGGGCTGAACGGATTCGGCACCGGCAACGAGTTAATACGCTTAGGCGGAACCAGCAGTTTGTCGAAGCAGTCTTCCACGGCTATGGCAAGAAGCTCTGCGGCGAAACTGCAGGAAGATGGCGATTCGTCAATCACAACGAGCCTTCCCGTCTTCCTGATGGATTCGGTGATCTTTTGCCGATCGAGAGGGACAATAGTACGGGGATCGATTACTTCAGCCGAAACGCCCTCCTGTGCGAGTACCACCGCAGCTTTGGTGGCCAATTCCACCATGCGCGACATGGCCACAATTGTAAGATCGTGACCCTCGCGTACGACGCGAGCTTCTCCAAACGGGATTAGGTAGCTCTCTTCTGGCACTATGCTCTTGGTGTTATAGAGAGATTTATGCTCAATCAACATGACCGGTCCCGGATCGCGGAGCGCAGTTTTGAAAAGTCCTTTCAGATCGTATGGATTCGATGGAAGTGCAACTTTTAATCCCGGCGTATTGGCAAACCAGTTGTAAAATGTGTGCGAATGGTGCGCTCCAGCATTGCGAACAGCCCCCATCGCTCCCCGAACTACGACCGGAGCTTTGATTTTTCCATTCGACATGTAGGAAATATTCGCTGCCTGCTGAACAATTTGAGTAATGGCTTCCAGAGCAAAGTCGAGAAAAACTTCATCCACCACAGTGCGCGTACCGGCCATGGCGGCGCCGATAGCTACGCCTGTGGCTCCCAGTTCGCAGATACCCGTATCACGTAACCGTTCGTCACCAAATTCCTTCCACAGGCCCCGAGTCTGACGGAAATTTCCACCGCGCGGCCCTATGCCTTGCCCGATGTAAACAATACTGTCATCTCTGGCCATTTCTTCGCGCAGAGCTTCTACTCCTGCATCTGCATACGTAATCATCCGGCCTTGCTCTGGCATAGCTTTCTCCTCCGGCTAAAACACGTGGTCGTTGACGGAATCTGCCGAGGGTTCGGGGCTATTCTCGGCGAAGTCAACGGCTTGATCGATGAGCTGCTCTACTTCCTGATCGGCCGACTGCAAGACGGTCTCGTCGGCCCCGCCCGATTCGAGCAGCACCTTACGGGCGATTTTTACCGGGTCTCTCTGTTTCCATTGTTGAACCTCTTCGCGGGTTCGATAATCGGTGCCGGGATCGCCTTCGTGATGGCCGACGTAGCGATACGTTTTGCATTCGATCAGGGTAGGGCCACCGCCCGAACGCGCACGACCAATAGCAGTTTGCGCAGCCTCATGGACGGCCACCACATCTTGGCCATCGACTTCGATTCCCACCATTCCGTAAACGGCTGCGCGGCTGGCAATGCTCGTGTTCTTGGTGGCGCGAAGGAAAGCCATTTCTGTCGCGTATAAGTTGTTCTCACACACATACACGACCGGCAAGTTCCAGACAGCTCCCATATTAACGGCCTCGTGAAACGAACCGCTGTTGACGGCACCGTCGCCAAAGAAACACACAACTACCTGGTTATTTTTCCGTACCTTGGCGCTCAGCGCGGCTCCAGTAGCGAGGGGAATCGGCGCCCCCACAATTCCATTTGTCCCCATGAATCCATACTCGGGGGCATACATATGCATGCTTCCACCGCGTCCGCCCGAGCTTCCCGTGGTCTTGCCCCACAGTTCGGCAAGTACAATCTTAGCCGGCACTCCTTTTGCCAGAGCGTGACCGTGGCCGCGGTGGGTGCTGAAAATCAAGTCCTGCCGTTCGAGATTGGAACAGACTCCCACCGCAACGGCCTCTTCTCCCACATACAAGTGAACGAATCCCGGAAGCCGCCCATTGCGATACAGTTCCTGAACCTTGAGCTCAAATAATCTTAGTTCGAGTATTTTCTTGTAGTAATTCAAGAGCTGTTGCTTCGAGATTCGCTCAGTCAGAAGTGGTTCCGGCATACTTGCAGCCTCCCAATAATTACTGCGCCAGCGGCAACTTCTGCGGCGCATGTTCCAGTTGCGAACGATAAACAGCAGAGAATAGTTCAACGACGCGCCGCCCCGCCTCACCATCGACCATGGGCGCGCGTTGCTTCGATACGGCGGCAAGGAAGTCAGCTAACTGTAACTTGTGATAATAGGTCATCACATTCCAGGGGCGCGATCGGTCCTCAATATTCCAATGTTCGAGACACCCTTCTTCGCCGGGCACGGTCCAAACATCGTTAAAAGGCGGGTCCATTTTTTCCGTAACTCCGGAGATGAAAGGCGATCCGCTGTCAATCTCAGCGCCCACCGAGGCGCCGGAAGACCCATGAATATGGATCTTTCCGTACAATCCAGGGCGCTGCGAATTGCTGAATACGATCGAAGCCATTCCCCCATCGCGAAAGCGTACAGAAGCGACCACAGTGTCATCCACTTCGATGCCGGGATGGTTATAGTTATCCCAGTATGCGTACAATTCCGTGGCGGGGCCCATAAACCAGCAGAGCAGGTCCAGATAGTGCGGCGCTTGACTCACTACAACCCCGCCTCCTTCACCTTTCCAGGTGCCCCGCCAGGGATCAGAAAGATAATAGGAAGGCTCACGCCAGCCGAGCATAGTCACAATTGCGAGAACGGGTTTGCCTAATTTCCCGGCATCGATAGCGTCCTTCATCCTTTGCACCGGTTCATACCAGCGGCGCTGGCTGATTACTCCCAGCTTGATGTCGGCATCGCGTGCGGCCGCAATGGCGCGATCGCAAGAACGGAGATCGATAGCCAGTGGCTTCTCCGAGATGACATGGACGCCAGCGGCGGCGGCGATCTCGACTGCAGCTGGATGCTGTGTATGTTGCGTGCAGACTGACAAGACATCCACTTGTTCACGTCTGAGCATTTCAGCGAGATCGGTGTAGGCGTTGACGTGGAGTTTCTTTGCCAATCCTTCAGCCCGATCGAGAGCCACGTCGCATACGGCAACTAATCGCGAGTTGGGCAACTCTTGATATGCGAGGGCGTGGGTGCCGGCGACCTTGCCACATCCGACAATCGCGGTCTTCAGGCGGGTTGAATTGGTTTCGTGCATATTTTTGACTTTCACGGTGAAAACTGACGATCAGGAGAGCGATGTGCCGTCTGATTCGCCGGGTCGGTGTCGCAATTCCACCAGAAATCCCAGCAACTCCTGAGTATCGAGCAGCGCCCAGCGAGTGCCCGGCCGAATTCCGGTTCCAGACTGCAGCACCTTCACGCCGGACAATGCCAACTTCTCGAGCACGGGATCGATATCGGTCACTTCAAAAAGCACGTGGTGAATTCCTCCACCGGTCTGATCGAGGAAATCACGGTAGCCACTACGGCCTTCCAAAGGCTCGATCAACTCGATCTCCACGGCCCCTAATTGAACGAAAGCCTGCCTAATGCTGATGTTCTCTTGCACACCGCGATAGAAATACTGAGATTCCGGCCGGTCGGGCCACTCCACGAAGCGAAACGGCCCCATGCCGAATAGGGAAGTCAGCAGTTGCGTGGTTCGATCCCGATCGGCGACAACAATGCCGATCTGTACAAGACGATTCAGCTGAACTCCACCTGGAAGCGATGATGAACAACTCGATGTCATAGATAGTTCCCGGTTTTCCCTTTCGTTATCGAGCCAGATAACCTCCGTCCACCGGAAGAATCACTCCCGTGACCATGGAGGAAGCCTGCGACGCGAGAAATAATGCGGGCCCGACGATCTCTTCCGGTTCGCCGACGCGACCCAGGGGAATATTGGACTTCCAAACCTGCATCAACTTGTCCGGTTCGAATTGCGGCTTGGCCATCACTTCCTTGAGGCCTGGGGTCATAAACTGGCACGGGGCGATGGCGTTGACCCGAATTCCTCGATCGGCCCACTCCAAAGCCAGCTGCTTGGTCAAGGCATTAACTCCGCCCTTACTGGCGCAGTAGGCATTGGCGCCGCGACCCACGCCCACCACCCCCGCGATCGAGGAGAAGTTGATCATTACGCCGTGACCTTTCTCCAGCATGACGCGCGCCGCGGCCTGGCAGCACAAAAAAGTACCGCGCAGGTTGATGTTCAGAACGCGATCCCAGGTTTCGACAGGCGTCAACTCGGCGGGATCGTGCTGCGGGATACCAGCACAATTCACCAGGATGTCAATACCGCCTAGCTCGCGAACAGTTGTCTGTACCATGGCGGTCACGTCGTCGGGGACAGCTACGTTGGCCTTTAAGGCAATCGCTCGTCTTCCTGCCTGGCGCACCCTTTCGGCCGTGCGCTGAGGATTCTCGAGATTGAGATCGCTGGCCGCGACGTCGCAGCCAAACTCAGCGAAGCCGAGAGCTATCGCCTCACCGAAGCCAACACCGGCGCCGGTAATCAGCGCCACCTTCCCACTAAGATCAAACAGTTTTCGGAAAATGCCTTGTTCCATATCCATGATTCAAATCCCCGGAAGCTAAAGCTTCCTCTCTTTCAGCGACTCTTGGGGTTCACACTAGCCACGCGTTCGAACAACAACATCTCCGAAGTACCGGCCGTTTCAAGCCGAACGGAGATCCCATCCTGAAGCAACTGAATGCCGGACATTTCCACGGTTTCATTCCGGTTCTCGAAGGTGACCCTGTAGGCAGCGCCAGCATCAAGACCGCGGGGCACGAAACGATAGACCGGATCTTCAAAATTCGATGTGCGGAACAGGGTCGCAACGTCCTGCTTCGTTTCTGGGCTCGCGTATTCCAGCACAATCCACGGCGATTGAGTAAGGTAAGGAGTCAACGGGGTGTGGTGGTAGACGATGCTGTCACGCAAGATGGGTCGTAACTCGCTCTTGTAGAGAGCGACTCCGGCACGAAGTTTGTCTCGCAAAATGGGATTTAATTCCTCGGGAGACGGGGCAATACCGCGAAAGATGGGGAGCGACATCTCGACCTGGCGCAACTGAGAGTCAAGGTCGCCATCGCCAGCGAGATCGGGCACCTCAGTACCGAAGGTGCGCAGAAGGATTTCCGGGGGCAGAACCCAGGTCATCCCGTTCAAAATCTTGACGCCCCTCGGCTCACGCATCCAGTCAGAGAGTTCGGTATTGTCGAAGCGTCGCATGATACCCCAATCGAGCCGGCCGCCTCCACCTGCACAGTTCTGAAAAATGACTCTTGGAAATTGCTGACGCAGACGATCGAACATGGCATAGAGATTTTCCACATGCCGCCATGAGGAATTTTCGACGAAACCATCGCGCAGATGATTTCCGTCTTCTTCGACTGACATGTTGTAGTCGATCCGGAAAACGTCAAGATCGTATTTGCGAATGATCCGGGCGATCTCGGATTCCATCCATTGAGCGACCACCGGATTTCCGACGTCGAGGTGGCGACCATTGGAGATGGGAACGCCGTCGCGGGTCAGGATCCAGTCAGGATGTTCTTGGCGTAACTTCGACGCCGCTCCTACGCCCTCGATCTCAACCCATAATCCGAAACCCATTCCTTTGTTGCGTGCATATTCGCGGATGGGCTGGATGTCATTCGGCAACCAATTGCCCGCGTACCAGTCGCCCACGTTCTGATACCAGCGGTTCGGTTCGGGGCCATACCAGCCTGCATCAATCAGAAATGTCTCTGCGCCAATGTCGGCGGCCATATCAATCTCCCGGTCGATTCCAGCCTCGGTCTCGTGGTCCACGATATAGCCGCGATGGTTGGCTTCAACATCGAACACGTGCTCCGAGGGTGGCCGCGGAAGAACATCGCGACGCACATGATGCAGCAGAGCCTGGGTGACATGGTCGAGATCCGCTTTCATACAGAGAATATGCGTCTCCGGCGTCTTCACAGTTTCTCCGGGGCTGACCACTCGGAGGGCCGGGTCGAGGGAACTGGGTCCCATCTCGAAGAACAAGCGAGCTTGGTTGACAGGTCTGTCAACCGCATTCGTGCGGTCTACCGGAGACTTTTCCACCCTGCTGGTAACGCGGATTTTCCAGTTCGCACTCCATCCCAGGGACGCAACGAACCACTCTCCGGTGGCGTTATTGCGGGCGAAGAAGGTAGGGTGACCCCATCCGGATTTTCCCCGTTCTCCGGTGATGAGTTTGGTTTCGTTGACGACAGGATCGAAGCGCCATGCCCCTTCATATCCCCACTTGCTGTATTGAGCGTAACCCACGTCGTAAACATCTTCGGAGTCGGGAGGAAGCTTCTCTGCGAAGTTGGGCGTATGCCAAAGTTGACCTGACCACGGCGATACATTAGAGATAGCAGTCGGATGTTGCCCGGTATTGACGATTTCCAGCCAGCGAACCATGACGGGTCCACCGTTCAGCAGAGTCTGCACTTTGACTCGAACCGGACGAACCCGGCTTTCAAGTTCCACAGTGACCAGTAACCCGTCGGGATTCTTGACTTGGGATTGAGTCGCTCCAATCCACTTCCAGGTTCCGGAAAGCTCCTGTCCCTCCATTTCGAGCTTGAAGGCGTCGATCGGGAGGGTGTCCATCTGCTGGCGTTCGGCTTCGATTTGAATGTCGGCAATGATCTGCCCGCTCGAATCCCAGTAACGGGTCACCCAACGGCCGTTGCGCAATTCTTCATCACAAGTTGTGAGGCCGGAGCTGAAACGCACGCCGGGGAACGATCCGGTACGAACGAATGCCGAACGCGGCGCCTGGTCCACGGCCGCGACAGCCGCCAATAGAAATGGCTGCAGAAGAAATAAAAAGGAAGCCGCCGCCAGCGTGCCAGGGACATAAGTCGACCGGCTAAGCTCACTTCTTTCCGAGACCATCCCGCCCGCAGCTTTCATCGTCGCTTTCTCTCTCAGCGTTGTCTCTCAGCTAGCTTGCAATCTTCCACCGCGCACGACCTTCGCCAACATGCCTCTTCACTCGGCCTTGCTCCTCTAGATGCAAAAGGTGACCATGCAATGGGTACATCAACAACCACTGATTGTTCAAAGGCCAAGTCCCCAGTGCGGGGCCGCACTCATCCATGCACGCTTGGAGCGTGATGCCCTCAGAGTGTTTTTCGAGAGCCCTCCAGACCAGGTTTGCAGCCGTGTCCACAAACCGGCGAGACTCGGCGAGAAATTCCGAGACTTGCGAGCCATGGAATGCCGGCCAATGTCCAGAATAAATCCAATCGATTTCGAGGGCGTGCAGCATCTGCAGGGTGCCAAGATAGGCGAGCACGGAATAATAGGCCGGGGGAAGCGACGGTTCTCCAGTCTTGGTGGGACAATATTGGCCGTGCAGCGCATCTCCGACGAACACAGCCCGGTGGACCGCGTCGTAGAGCGCCAGGTGCCCGTCGCTATGGCCGGGGACGTGAAGGATCCGAAGAGAGCGTCGATCATCGATCATGATGCTTTCGCCACCCACAAAGGTTCGATCGATTCGGTGGGGCGGGCCTGTCATGGAGCGAACCCAAGCGCTGGCCTCGGAGTAGAGGCCCAGTCCCACGCCGTGATCTGGAATCCACTGGTTGTAGCGCGAAGCGAAAAGGCGATCGGGCTCCTCGATGATCAATCGGTCCTGCTCGCCACATGCCAGCGTTACCTGGCCGGCAATTTGCTTGAGTGAAGCATTGCCTCCGTGGTGATCGGCATCGGCGTGGGTATCGATGGCCAGGGTCAAGCGTGAAGGATCCAGTCCGATCCTTCCAAGAAAGGGGATTATGGTTTCCTGCGGAGTAAGGGCGGTACCCGTGTCGAGCAGGATTGTATTGTCGCCAACAAACAAATACTGGAACAGATTGCGGTCGGCTATCGAAGATGAGATCCGATATACGTGGCGAAAGATTTCCATAACCGCATGACCGTTACTTTGAAGTCGAGGCGCGGTAATAGTCAGAAGTGAGAACCTGCACCGCAGGTGGTTACATCGGGAGGGGATGAGCATTTCGCAATGCGCAACCCTTCTGAACGCTCAATTTCCACTCGCACAATACTAAACAAGCACAGCGATCGTCAACACTTTTGTTGACATAATTTAAAACGTGCGGTGCGCTGGACCGTTCTACGGTTCCGGGAATGCACTGCAACGGATTGATACCGTCCGTCTTGCGAGACATTCGGGATAGAGCGGCAGCCTTCCGGGGGTAGAGCCATTGACCGGAGGCCGAGGCGCTTCAGGACTGCGCTCGTCCCGCGTAGCTGAGAATCGCGATGGCTATCACCAGAAAGCCGACTCCGAGAATCATCGTCCTGAGGGGGCGCGTGCCCGTGCGGGACCATTCGCCTGTGAGTATGCCGAAGACCGTGCTCGCGACCACGATGGAGGCGAGAAACAAGGGCCATCCGATCGAAGTACCCAAGTCGCCAAGCTTGACGGTCGAGATACTATAAAGAATGATACTGCCAAACCAGAGAAAGCCCATGCTAGCTCCCACCAGCCAGTAATACCATGTGCCCGGCAGTCCCAAGTTACGGAGATTTTCTTTCTTGGCCATCAGCACCCAGCAGTAAATCACGCCGGGGAGAAAGCCAGCATAAAGGCAGGGCAACCAGACTGCATTCGACATCATAGCCTGGCTCGCGCCATGTTGTTGGGCGGAGCGCTGAATGCTTCCTCCGAAGGCTAAGCCGAGATTCAGCATCGAACCGAGGATTCCGGAGGTGAATGCCAAAAGAAGGCCGCCCATGAACCCCTTGCGAACAGTAGTAGTTTCTTGTTGCAAGGCTGCTTCTCGATGCTTACCCGCTACTCCGCATACCGCGACTCCGACAATAATGACCACGACGCCCAAGATGATGAGTTCGCCCTGTCTCGTCAATAGTTGATCGGGGTGCTGAGCGATCAAGGGGGTGAGCGCTCCGACCGCGGCAGACGTTCCCAGACAAACTGCGAAAGTCATGGCGAGACCCAATCGGGTAAGGGCGAGGCCGAAAAACACCAGCGACACACCCCAACTGGCCCCGAAGAAGACCATGGCCGCCAGCGTTCGGATTGAAACCGTCGAGTACGTGGACCACAATCCAGGAACCGTCAGCAAGGCAATCACGGTTGGGACAACGGCCACGCCCAGAATGGAGAAAGCGAACCATGAATGCTCCCACTCCCACTTCTTATTCAACTTCATGGGAATTGCGTAGGCGGCATTCATGATCGCAGCGCACAACACCAGCAAAATTGCCTGAACAGTTTGCGAGGCCATGATCGTCCCTGGGCGGAAGCGAGGTGCTTCTTCCTGTTGTCGAATGGAATGCTCGCAGACCTCTGTGAATCCGAAGTCGGCGGATCATTGGAACATCAGGTTCGTAACGATGTCAACAGAATTGATGACATGTGGGGCGTGGCGGAGAGGGAGCAGCTTTATCGGTCGGGCAGAGCCCTGTGCAGGTAATGCGTCCAGGAATCTGTGCTGAAACCGGGGAAAGTGGAGCTCTGCTCGAAGGTGCGTGAATACAGGCTCGCGAAGTATCGTTCTACTTCATTCTCGATTTTATCCAGAGGTGTCTTCAGGACCATTCGCACGTACTGCTCGTGATTGTCGCGACGATTGGCCAACGGGATGCGAGAAGAATAGCCGCGCGCGATGATAAAAATGTAAGGGTTCATGAGCAGATTGAGGGTGCGGTAGAGAAGGGGCTGATTGGCCGCTTTCCAGATGGTGCGGTGCAATTCCATATCCGCATCAAAAAACTGGTCTTCATCTTTTTTGGCCGCCGCCGCCTTCATTTTCCTCAGCGCGCGGTTCAGAACCTCGGGGGGATCGATGGAGGGGTTTTCTCTCATATAGCGAACACAGAGCCCTTCGAGCTTGGCACGCATGCGGAAGATCACGCCGATTTCGACGAGCGAGATATCGCGGATAAAGGTGCCGCGGCGCGAAGTAGTAACGACCAAACCATCGCGTTCCAGCCGCAGCAATGCTTCCCGCACCGGTCCACGGCTGACCTCCAACTGCTGGGCGAGATCTTCTTCAATGATGCGCTGGCGCGGTCGCAACTTGCCGGCGTGAATCGCCTTGCGTAAGTGGGTCTCAACCCTCTGGCTGGCGGAACCGCGTCCGGATCGGGTAGAGCGAGATTTGGAATTCGGCATGAAAGTGGTCGATATCTTCGATCGATACGTCGAGCGACGGGGGGGCCCAACCGCACCTGCTGAGCTCCCCGCCCTTCTGCGAACCCTGAGTGTTGCAGTCAGCTAAGAAGGCGGACGCCTTTTAATAATGTACCATGCAGTTCGCGTCGCGAGTGAATAGCGCACCAGGTGCAGATAATCCCTTAAATCGTATTTCGCTGGACCGGTCCCAGTGTCGGACATCGACGGAGCAGTGGAATCATCGTCAGGCCCCAATGTTTTCGCATCGATGCGATGCGCTGGATTCGCACCCGCGCTTCGAATTCGGTAAAAAGATCTTCCGCGGGGCCCCTATCTTTTCCCAGCCTGCGACGTCTATCGCTTACATGGTTGTAGACATTAGTGTTGACAACATTTCTCTTGACACTGGGGAGTAGATCGGTTAACTTGCGCGTCTGTCACGAGAGAGCCTCGCGCAACACCGTTTGTTGTCGAACTCGAGCGCGGCACTCAAAAAGGCCAACTTCGACAGCGCCTCCAAAGTGGGGGCGCAGGTTGCCGATCGAAAACGCAGTCGTTCAGGGAGGTTCCATGATGAACTCCGCAGCATACCGTTTTCTGACGCTAATCGCAGTTCTCTCCATGGTGGGCAGTGGCATGTTGCATGGACAAACGCAGGTTTCGGGCGGCATCGCAGGCAATGTGACCGATAGTTCGGGAGCGGTTGTTGCCGATGCTGCGGTCGAAGTCACGAACGTCGGCACGGCCGTGACGGACAGAACCGTCACCAATAGGGATGGGGCGTACCGTTTCCCCAGTCTGATCCCCGGTATATACACGCTGACCATCACGAAGCAGGGATTTGGCGAGTTTAAGAGAGAAGCGACCAGGATCGATGCGGGGACGGGCTACCGGGTCGACGCCGTGTTGCCAATCGGCACCGTAAAATCCGCTGTGACCGTAACCGGCGAGACTCCGATTCTGCAAACCGATAGCGCAGAAGTCAGCGAAAATATTCAGTCCAGGGAGATTCACAATCTTCCAGCGTTTGGCAGGAACATCACCCGGCTGTCGCTCCTGGCACCGGGGGCGTTCATGGCGACCGGCCAACTGGATCTTCATCCCGAGAACGCAGGAGAGGACTTTAACGTCCATGTTAACGGTACCCAGACGAACAACAACGCGCATATTCTGGACGGCGTCGACAACACCGAGGTGATCCAGGGGTACTCACTGCTCGTGGTCCCGCAAGATTCTGTGCAGGAACTGAAGCTCACTACCACCAACTATGACGCCGAATATGGCAGCGTCGACGGAGGCATATGGCAGATCACCACCAAGTCGGGCTCGAATGCTTTTCACGGGTCGCTGTTCGAGTACTATCGGACGTCAGGGTTTAACGCTGCCGATCATTTCAGTCAGCCGAACGGGATACCCGGCAATGTCTGGAATCAGTTTGGCGGAAGCATCGGCGGCCCCATTAAGAAGGACAAGCTGTTCTTCTTCTCCGACTTCCAGGGCATGCGGAATCATTTCTTCACTTCCAGCCTTTACACCACCCCTATCGATGCATTCAAGATTGGTGACTTTACTTCTATAGCCGGAAGCGACGTGATTTATGACCCGGCCACGGGCAATCCAGACGGCACCGGCCGACAACAGATTTCGTGTAACGGCGTTCTCAACAAGATTTGTCCCGACCGGATCAGCCAAGCTGCGTCCAACCTGCTAGCGCTGTTGCCTGAACCGACCATCCCGGGCACACCGGTCAACAACTATGCGGTCTCCCGGCCGGCGACTTTCAATCAAAATCAGGTCGATGGCCGAGTCGACTACTATGTCACCCCGAAAACGGTGGTTTTCGGGAAATACAGTTATTTTGATGCGAATTTTTTCACCGACAATGTGTTTGGTCCAATTGCAGGGGGGCCGGCCCTGGGTGGCGCGGTCAACTCGGGAAACTCGTATGATCACGACCAGAGCGCGATGGTCGATTACCAGCACACCTTCTCTCCGAGTTTGCTGCAAGACGCCCGGTTTGCATTTTCACGAATCTACATTCAAGAATTGCAACTGGACACCGCCGACACGGCCACCAAGGTAGGAATTCCGGACATCAACCTGGGTACCATCTACACGGCTGGGTTGCCAGCGCTGCAGATCGATGGTCCGATTGGCGGGTTCACCATGGGGGATATTGGGTTGCCATTTTTTGAAACGGAGACCAACTTTCAGTTCTACTCCAACTGGACCAAAACCTGGGGCAACCATGCCTTCAAGTTCGGCGGCGAGGTCGCAAAGTTCTTCGGTATCCGAACCGATGTCAGCGGCCGAGGTAATTTCGAATCCAGCCAAAACATCACCGCCCTCAACGGCCCTGCGTGCGCGCTACCTCCGCCCGCCCCCCCCTGTGGGTCGGGTCTAGCGGCCTTCGAACTCGGCCTGACCAGCAACTTCGGCAGAGACATCACGCTAGTACAGCCCCAGGAAAAGATGTGGAAGCGGGCCTTCTACGGGCAGGACACGTGGCGGATGACGCCCAAGCTGACCGTGATTGCGGGTCTGCGATGGGACTACATGAGCCCGATCTTCACCCCGACCGGGCAGAGCGTGGGAAACATCGATTTGAACACGAACATGGTGCTATTGACGAATCTGGCGGGCAAGTATGCCGGAGTCACAACTTCCAAAACCGAATTTTCGCCGCGGGTCGGAGCATCCTATCACCTGTTTCCGAATACGGTTCTTCGGGGTGGATTTGCCCGCAGCTACTTCATGAATCCATACGGCGCTGGGTTTGGCACGCAGGGCTGCTGTTGGCCGATCAAACAGAGCCAGGCAGATACCGCGGCCAATACCTATGCACCGTTGACCTTCACGCTTGATCAAGGTCCAGGCTTGCCCGCGACCCTCCCCGCTTATCCATCGAACGGCATGCTGCCCTTTAACGGTGGTCCCGATGGATTCAGCAATTTATTCCCTGGTGTCGGGCCGTACCCCCACAGCTACGACGATTCGTACAACGTCACGCTGGAGCAGATCTTGCCGCACCAGTTCATTTTCACGATCGGATATGTCGGCAACCATGGTCGTCATCTGTGGGACAACATTGACGTGAACGCGCCCATCCCTGGGCCCGGCGCCTTCGATCCGCGGCGGCCCTATTACGCCAACTTTGGTTGGACGCAGGAGGAAACCCAGCGCAACGACCAACTTCCGAACTATCCGGAGCTGAAGAATAACTTCAATTCGTTGCAAGTCCATGTCGAAAAGCGTTTTCAAGCGGGTTTCTATATGCTCAGCAATTTCACCTGGGCTAAGGGACTAGACGAGGGAACGTTCGGCCCGCAGAATCAATTTAACTTCCAGAGCAATTACGGAAATTCCGATACTACGCGGCCCTGGGCTTCGGTGAGCGCGGTTAATTGGCAACTTCCGTTCGGCCGCGGCCAGGCATATGCAAGCAACCTGAGCCGCCCCATGGAGTTGCTCGCGGGCGGTTGGACATTCAGTGGAATTTTCAATTTCCAGGGAGGTACCTATTTCACGCCCACTCTCGCCAACAATGCCTCACTTAATTCTACAATCGCGTTAAGACCGGATCGCATTGGAAATGGGGGGGTGGCCAATCCGAATCGCTATCAGTGGTTTAACACCACGGATTTCGTTAATGTTGCGCAGCCATACACCTATGGTAACTCGGGACGTAACATCTTGCTGGCTCCAGGCTATGGCGAAATAGACACCACATTGAGTAAGACCATGGTGATTACCGAAAGGACTCGCCTGGAACTCCAATGGATGGTTTTCAACGTTGCCAACCGCATCAATCTGGGGTCTCCTAATGCCTCTATCTCCCCTGGAATTCCCACGTCGGATACAGGTTCAGGAACGATCACGAGCATCGTCGACTATAGACGTCGTATGCAGATAGGAGCCCATCTCACTTTCTAAGTCTCCTTCCCCCGTCAACAGGTTCGCCCCGGCGATGGCCGGGGCGAGTCTGCCTGACCAACTTCAATCTGGGTAATCGACTGCTTCCGATATAGATTTGAGAAACCCGGTCCGGGTTCGCCCCACATGAAGGCAGCGAGGTTTGGCGGCATGAGATCGCTCCTAATCACAATTCTACTAATCTGTTGCGGAGCGGTCCTCGTTCCCGCGCAAGTATCCATTATTAAGTCGCCTGACGGTTGGGGGCTGAACAACGGACATGTTCGTCTCGAACTCGCTCTTATGGCCGGTGCGGTGAAGGTGAGGTCGCTACGGCGGGAGGGTGGTTCAGAATGGGCCATGGCAGACGCGCCGTTAATTGTCTCTCCTGACAAATCGGGGAATCCATACCTGTTTGCGGATGACGCTATTTCCGACGTGGACAAGGGCGGTAAACAACTCGTACTACGTTTTCAGTCCCAGGCTGGCGGATTGCTTTCCTTGCAGTTGAAGCTGTATCCGACCGGCGCCGTCGTACAGACTGCTTTACGAGTGGAGAACCACACCAATCAGGATTTGATTCTCGATAGCCGCATCAATCCGCTGTTTCTGACCCTGAAGAATCCTTCGGGCGTGCTGAAACCTTATTCGTCGGCCAAGGGTCAGCATGGGTTCCATGCGAGCGAAGGTCATGGCCAAGCACGGCAATATCAGGACTGGTTGGTGCTCGAAAATCAAGGTACCGGAGAATCCATGCTGATCGGAGGCGAACCCGGCCTGGGCGTGCTCGGCTGGAAGGCCGATGTGCAAAGCACGGAGGGCGATACCGTGGTTCACGCAGGTACAATTCTGGTAAAAGACAAGAAATCCGGACCTGCCGCGACCTTCGAACTGGCTCCGGGGGCGGTTGTGGAAACGCCAATCACCTTCTTTGCGCTCGCCCAGGGTGACAGCGACAATGTCGGAAACGAGACCTTCCGTTATCTGAAAAAGTACGTTTTCCAGGCGCCATTGCCGGACTCTCCGCTGGTTACGTACTGCATTTGGCTTACGGCGAAGAATAGTGAAGAACCCCTCCTGAAAGAACTAGCGGTGGCCAAACGAATGGGTTTCGACGTCTTCTATCACGATGCCACGTGGTACGAAGGCGCCTCCTTGATTCCCGGTATGAACGATTGGACGCTCGGACTGGGGAGTTACAAGGAGAATCAAGAGAAATTTCCGCACGGCCTGAAGAATCTTTCCGATGCGGTGCATGCCATGGGTTTGAAATTTGGAATTTGGGTGGACCCAGGCAACGTAGATGCAGCGCGAGTGGAATCAGGCGAGATTCCCTCGGACTGGCTGGCGATGATCGACGGGAAGGCGCTGGGAGCGATGCATCCATCTCTCGCTCCCACCAAGCAATTATGCCTCGGTGATCCGAAGGTGGTGGCTTGGATCGAGAAGCAACTGGGTGAGATTATCGAAAAATGGCACTTGGATTGGATCAAATGGGATCCTTCATCGACCGTCAGCTACGAATGTAACCGGACCGATCACGGCCACGGAAAGACCGATGGCGCCTACGCGGCGTATCGCGGGCGGGTGGAGATCCTGCGGTATCTGCTGGAGCGCTTTCCGAATCTGTCCGGGTTTGAATGCGATCCATCGCTGCAGTACGCGCGCACCAATCCAGGTCCTCGGAGTCTTCTGCCGGGAGGGTATATCAACGAGTTTATTACCGGACCTATGGTCAGCCCAAATGTGTGGGGATCGCTTGCGGCGGCGGGAAAGGGAGAGGTGGCGGGAGAGTATCTCACGGCGCGCTGGTATAGCGCTTCGGCGCTGGACTATTATTTTCGCAAGCACTTTACGCATGGAGTGACTTTTGGCAATATCAACGGAATGTCGTCGCAGTTCCTTTCGGCGGCTCCCCCTGGCTTTATCGAGGCCTTTGAGCGCAACCTGTTGTTCTTCAGGCAATACCGCCATCTCTTGCTGGAAGACGTATACCATCCAAAAGTCGGGGCGGCGGGTTGGACTTCCCTGCAGTACGTCGAGGAAGGTTCCAGCGAGTCGGTGGTGTACATTTTTCGGGACAACTCCGAGATTGCTGACACGACGGTTCGCCTGCGCGGCTTGGATGCACACGCAAAGTACCGGGTGACCAGCCTGAATGACCGTCCAGGACGAGATAAAGTCATGACCGGGGAAGCTTTAATGAATGGTATTGCGACGCACCTGCCGAACGAGTGGCTGGCCAAAGGCGATGGTGCCCTTGCTGAGTATGCGGATCAGCAAAAATATGGCTCGGACATTCTGCTGCTGCGGCGGGTTCCGTAAGCGTATTAGAAAGAAGTTGGCATATTATCTTTTTTGTCTTAAGGGTTGAGTGCCACAGAGGCGAGGGTCGACTGAGTTGCCTTCCGAAATGTCCCTGACTAAAGCTGAAAAGACGACTCATGCGTTGAGCCGACGTCGTGATTGAACCCGCGATCACGAAGAGTTCGCCGAGCGCTAAGCCAGGCTTGGAGCGGAAGCTGGGCCTGTTCGATGCCACCATGCTGGTGATGGGGGGCATTGTGGGCTCTGGCATCTTCATCAATCCTTACGTGGTGGCGCGGCAAGTGCATACGCCGGGGCTGATCCTTGGAGCCTGGATTTTCGGGGGCATCATTGGAGTGGGCGGAGCTTTCATCTGGGCGGAACTGGCAGCGACACTACCGGAAGTGGGCGGCCAGTACGCTTATCTACGGGAGGCCTATCACCCTGCGGTAGCGTTTCTCTACGGATGGGTATTGCTGCTGGTTATCCAGACTGGCGGCATGGCCGTGGTATCGATCACTTTCGCTCGCTACTTTCTTGAGCTCACCGGAATGCGCACCCAAGAGTGGGTCGTGGCGACAGCAGCCCTGGCCACGCTTACGCTGATTAACTGCCTCGGAGTAAAAACCGGCAGTCGAACGCAGAGCGCGCTGATGGTGATGAAGATCGTTGCCATCTCTGCGCTTGTGATCTCCGGGCTGGTTCTAGCGGGCAAGCATGTGACGATAACCACTGCAGCTGAGCGGGAATCGTCGCTGACCTCGTTTGGCGCTGCCATGGTGCCGGTGCTGTTCTGTTACGGCGGATGGCAAACGGCAAACTTTTTGGCCGGTGAAATGAAAGATCCCAGGAAAGACCTGCCTCGAGGGCTGTTGCTAGGAGTGCTTGGCGTCGTGGCGCTCTATCTTTCCGTGAACTGGGTTTGCCTGCATTCGCTCGGACCACAAGCACTGGCAGCGACGACTACTCCGGCGACGGCTGTGATGCGTCTGGCATTGGGCCAGCGAGGCGCGACGTTTATCGCTGCGGCGATTGCGGTCTCGACGCTGGGATTCCTAAGTCAATCCATCTTGACCGCGCCTCGCGTGTACTTTGCCATGGCTAATGACGGTCTTTTCTTCCGCGCTGTGGCGTGGCTCGATCCACGCACGCGCGTACCGCTGGTCGCCATCGTGCTGCAAAGTGTGTGGACGATGGTCATTGCACTCTCAGGGCATTATGAGCAGATTTTGAACTATGTGATCTCGATGGACTTTCTGTTTTTCGGGATGACGGCGACTACCATCTTCGTCTTTCGTCGAAGAGCGGCGCGCGGCGAGATCAATTTCAGCAACCCCTATCCTGTGCCTGGCCACCCGGTGAGCACGGCGGCGTTTGTCGCAATATGCTGGTGGGTTGTTGCGAATACAATCTATCGATATCCGAAGAATAGCCTTATCGGGTATGCCCTGCTGCTGGCGGGCATTCCCGTATATTGGTTTTGGAGCCGGCGCATTCCGCCGGGCAGCAGGAAGAATAAGGCATGAAGGAATTGCAGTCAGAAGCAGTTTCACGCTATCTGGCGTGGGCCAAGCTCCACTCGAATGCTCGCTTCAACTTGGCGTCGAGTGGAGTCGTCGATTATCCGCTAGCCGAATTGCCGGTGAATCTCTCGGATCTCGAAATCGGAGGAACAGGTCCGTATGGCTACAAGCCGTTGATGGAGCGATTATCCGCGAGGGCCGGCGTGCCGGAGGATTGTGTCGTATACACGCTGGGCACATCGATGGCGAACTACATAGCGTTAACGGCACTTATCCATCGAGGAGATGAGGTGCTGATTGAACGCCCGACCTACGACCCCCTCTTGACGGTTCTTGACCACATAGGGGTGAACGTTTGTCGATTTGACCGGCGAGCCGAAAAGGGATTCCGGCTGGGTCTGGGAGAATTGGAACGCAAGCTCACGACGAAAACCCGGCTGGTGATTCTCTGCAATCTTCATAATCCAAGCAGCGCCTTTACCGACGAAGCCACAATGCGGCAGGCTGGAGAAATGGCGGCAAAAGTAGGTGCGCGCGTATTGGTCGACGAAGTATATCTCGAAACGCTTTTCGACCAACCATGGCGTTCCGCATTTCGTCTTGGATCTAACTTCATTGTGACCGGCAGCCTGACCAAGGCATACGGTCTGAGCGGGATCCGTTGTGGATGGATACTGGCTCAACCGGAACTGGTGCAACGCATGTGGCAAGTCGCAGATTTCACGTATGGAGTTCCGGCCCACCCCGCAGAGATTCTTGCGGTGTTCGTATTCGATAACTTCGACCGAGTTCGCGATCGTGCCCGGGGCATACTGGAGACCAACCGTAGCTTGGTCAACGAATTTCTAGAAGTACGTTCAGATCTCGATTGCGAGCGCAGTCGCTTCGGAACCACCGTGTTTCCACGCCTCAGAACCGGCCGAACCCTCGAATTCGTCAGCATGCTGCGGGAGCAGTTCGAGACGAGCGTAGTTCCCGGAGAGTTCTTCGAGCGGCCGCAACACTTCCGCATAGGCATCGGTGGCGCTACGGAAACCCTACGCGGCGGATTGGAACGGGTGGGAACGGCGCTCGACGCCTTCAACAAGCAACCCAGCTAGCGGGAATCGGGGGTTGTTGCGGAAAAGGTGTTTGTATCTCGAAAGACAATTGTCGGATCCCACACAATCGGGTCGACGCGATTCTCGCCGTTGTGCTTTACGAGGAACCTTATCTTGTCACCGGCGGCCACACTCAGGTTTGTAATCTCGTAGGTCGTAGGGGCATTGTAGTGCGGGCGAACCTCGGCCCACCCTTTTAGAGGCCATAGCTGGCGCGCATTCTGCAGAATTCGCACAAAACAGGAAGCCTGATTCTCGGCGCTGGGATCTTTACGGATAGTCCCAGAAATATTCACTGCGCCATCTGTCGGCACAATGAAAGTGCGTGACAAATCGTATTGCGCGGACGGCTGCATCCAGATTCTGCCAATCCGACCTACTCCCGATGCCGACCAGCGGCCTTCGTAGCCTTCCTTGACCCAGACTAACGCCTTGTAAGATCCATCTTCGAGCGTCTCTTCGTAGATCCAATTGTTCAGAAATTGCGTGGGAGAGAAATCGCCCAGGGCCTCGTAGATTTGGTGTTCACCCGCTGACTTCTGCGCAGCTATCGCAGGACTTCGATTGCCGTCGCCATCGACGGCTGCGACCGCAAAGCTGGCATCGATGTCATTGCGGGCGGAGTCGGAGTGATCGAAGAAATAAGTTCCCTTTGCGGCCCTTCCAAGAAGCGCTCCGTTCTTGTGAATTTCATAATAGGAGATCCAATTGTCGTCGCGGCTGGGGAACCAGTTGAGTTCGATTCCCTCAACCCCAAGATTTGTTCCCAACCGCTTGGTTACGCTGGAAGGTGCGCTGGGAGGAGTGTGATCGGTGCCCGAACTGGGATAGTGAGGCAAGTTCAAAAATATCAGTTCACCCGCGGCGATTTTGTCGAGACTGATCCCGTCAGCCATCAACTGCGAACCAGTTTTCTGAACATGCCATCCGGAGGAAGTCGCTTGCACGTCGTAGGTCTCCGCAGGCAAAAGTCCTCGTGGATAGATGACCACCGGCTTGGGCGACGCGTCGAGCTGGATGGGCTGCGGCAGACGCGCATACTTGAATCCCATGGCGTCTGGATAGGTGCGGCTCATGTCAAGATCCATCGTGCCGAGCACCTTGGCGTCCTCCGTTCGCACCAGCGATAGCGTATAGGTGCCATGATTGTTTCCCGGATCGAACTGCCCCAACTGGGTGACAAGCATGGGCTTGTCAAGCTCTAGCAGCATGCCAAAAAAGCGGTTGTCCAGGTGGCGGTCGGCCCCCAGCTTCACCAACTTCGTGATGAGCGACTCGTCGCCAGTACCCGGTTTCACATTGGCCCGCCGATACATCAGATTCAGCGGACCAAATTCCTGTCCGGGCACGCCGTAATAGCGAAAAGCCCCATCCACGGGATCTTCGTAGATTCCGCTTTCGACAGCGGCGGCTGAGGTCGTCGTGACCACGTTCATCTCCCCAGCACCGCCCCGATACTGGTCAGTCGAAACTCGCGAACTGGCTGACGGACGGCTTATTACGAAATAACTGGAACCGCGCTTCGCGTGCTTGGCGATGATCACGCCCTTCGTACTATCCCGGTTCATTCGCTGGAAGTACCAGATGGCATCATCGTTATCAACCTTCGGCCGGAATACGTGACTCCAGCGGCCCGCCACTCCTTGCGCCACCAGATAGTGATAGATCTCCCAGACTCTGCGGATGGATTCCACATCGGGTCCGTCGCCGGGATCGCGATACCAGGCAGGATTCATTGCTAGATGGGTGCGATCGGTCGCGGGCTGGTAGTAGGTGTGATCGAAATCAACCACATTGTGGAGTTTGTCGGGTGGAACGAGCAGAGAGGTGTAGTAGGAGCTATAGGGACCGACACCGCCGTCCGTGTATTCACCGGACTCGGAGAGGCGAGCGATGTCATAGCTGATCCAGCGTCCTCCGCCGTCACAGGCGTCGATCCCGCTTTGGGGATGGTCTTGTTTGAAGCGCTGTAGGAGGCTGCGAAATTCCTGATCGGCAGCAAGAGCATCCGTATCGTTGGCGCTGGCGGCGGGCGCGATGTCATACCGCCACTGAAAATCTCCCCAAGCATTGACGCTCTCAGTCAATAATTGGCTTTGCCAGTCTGCGGTAGCTGAAATGGACTGTTCAAGGACTTCCCGGCCCGGAATCAACCAATCGGGGTGCTGCTGCGCGATCTTCGATTCCGGCGTCGCCAAGAACGTTGGATACCACAAAACCCATCTCATGCCGTGCTTGCGCACGTAGTCGTTCGTCCTGCGCCAATCCGGCCCGTTCCAGGTGCCCCATTTGTCGTACCAGCCGGCGTCATCCCACAAAATGTCTGTACCGGTTTCGCGCAACAGGTCTACGTAACGCAGGTCGAGCGCCAACCGCCTTCCCCAGTTATCGGCGCTGGGAGTGCCTCCGTCACCAACCCACGGGTCCGGCCAATCTACTGCCCAGCGAGTCTGGGCGAAGTATTCCGGATTGGTGAATTCCCACAAATAGGCATATTGCCAATCCAGCAATTGATTGCCGAGTTCATCGATTCCGCCTGAAAACGGTGCCACGAATACTTTGGGGGTTTCAATCTGCGCCCCGGGGGCTAGGTCCCTTTCGAAACCAGCCAACTCCAGTCGCATACCGAAGAGAGAGTCTTCCTGATCGCCGATCTCGAAATTCCAATGGCCAAGATAGTCCCACCCCAACATTAGTCCCTCGGTGGCGCGCCGGTTCATCAGAAACACGAGCGGTAAGTAGCTGCTGTAGCTTCCCGGCTGAATGCCTCCATTGGAATCGAGCGAGCGGCGGTAGCGGGAGCTTATGGGCTCATTCTTCAAGAGCTGGCTTCCGTTGTAGTTGCCGCCCCCGGTCAAGTAATTGAATTGGAGATCATGAGCCATGGAGGCGAGTATTCGGGAGTCCAGGAACTCAACATGACTTAGCCGGAGAGCGCGCCGCGAAGAATTATGCAGCGTCATCCACTCGCGAATTACGGGGGTTGTGGGGTAGACGATATAGTGCATGGTCAACTGCAGGCCAGACGATTCAAGTTCCACGTCAAGTTGAAGTTCGCCCTGCTTGCCCTGAGCAGTTTGCTCGCCGCCCAGTTTCCAGTGCCAATCAGGTGCGCTCACATCCTGGCCATCGGCGAAGAATCGTACCTCTGGTGAGGGATGGTTTTCGTCCTGATATTCTCGCCCTGACAGTTTGTTGCGCAGGGAAACTGACGAGAATCGTCCGCCTGCCAGTCGAACTCTTTTTTCCACCAGCGATGTACCTAGAATCCATTCGTCACCTTCGCGGCGCACGTAGCCACCCTTGCTCTGAAGATTAGTCTGTGCGCATAACAGGCAGGCAACCGCACTCAGAAATAGCTGAAGGATGACTGCATTGCGAAATGAACTACGTTCAGATGTTTCCCGTCTGATCAAACAGCCTCCCGTTTGAGTGCGAACTATCGACTCGGGTGCGGCCAACCAGCGAGTGGCCTGTTGGTAGCTTCCTCGATTTCCAGCAGCCGGTTGTACTTAGCCAAGCGCTCAGACTGCCGAATGGACCCATTTTTGAATTGATCGGCTTGCCACCCAAACGCCAGGTCTGCCGCCCAGTTGTCTTCGGTTTCTCCGCTGCGGACGCTCAGGGTGATGGACCAACCTGCGGTTCGGGCCTGCTGGTAGGCCTCCAGCGCTTCGGTGAGAGTTCCAATCTGATTGACCTTCAGCAGCAAGGCATCACAGGCTTTGGTTTCGATCGCCCGTCGGATACGGCCGGGATTCGTACATAGAAGATCATCTCCCAAAGTAAGCGCACGGCCCGCGATGGCTTGACGAAGATGGGGCCAGTTCTCCCAATCATCTTCTGCAAGTCCGTCTTCGACGCTTAACAATGGATACTGACGGAGCCAATTAGCAATGGTTTGGATCATGGCTGGACTGTCAAGAGCCTCTCCATCTTTGTGGTACTGGCGATCGTGGTAAAAGTGCGATGCGGCAACATCAATGCCGAGAAAAACATCCGTACCGGGACGATAGCCCGCTCGCTCGATGGCTTGCAGTGCCAGGCCAAGCATCTCTTCCGCGGAATGGCAGGGGGGCGCCAAGCCGCCTTCGTCTGCGGTCAGGAGTCGCATCCCATATTTTCGGAATATCAGATCAGCCGCAGCCTGATACACATCGAATGCAGTAACCAGAGCCTCATCCACGGTGCGGGCGGACATAGGAATGATCAGGACATCCTGCACCGACACTTGCTGTCCGGCATGCTTGCCGCCACTCAACAGATTGATGGTTAGTCGGGGCAGCGTATTCAAGGGAACGCTGATCATGTCGGCGAAGTGCTGATAAAGCGGGATGCCGCGTTCGATGGCGTGTGCCCGGGCAAAGGCGACAGACACTGCGAGAATGGCATTGGCACCGACGTGCGACTTGGCGGGAGTTCCATCGAGAGCGATCAGCGTCCGATCCAATTCAGCCTGATTGATGAAGGCGCGACCAGCCAACCCCGCGTGCAGCAGGCCCCCGATATTCGCGGCCGCACGGCGGCAGCCTAGTCCTTGGTATCGCTTGGGATCTCCGTCGCGCAGTTCAAACGCCTCGGCAGCTCCGGTTGATGCTCCAGAGGGTACGGATGCAGAAGCGCTGATTCCGCCCTCCAGGACGCAGGTTGCCAGGACGGTGGGCTTACCGCGGCTGTCTAGCACTTCTCGGCCGGAGAGTCGCTCAATTTTGGGCATAGTTTTCGATCTTATGTATGAACTTCGAAATCAAGTCGGGAATGTCAGAGGGAGGCTTTGCCATAAGAGCGAGAACAACATCGTGCTGGCGCGCTCTTTCCCACGGCGTCAGGTACTCGAGCGTTGATTTCCCTGCCACGCGTGCCAGCATGCACGCGAGGGTGTGAAGGACGACACGTGATTCCAGAGATTCAACCCAGCTCAACTCCATAATCTCGTTGTAATACGCCTGCCAGAACAATTCAGCAGCGCTAGCGAGACGAACCCGTACCTTGGGGAGGTGGTGCGCCTTGCTGAGAAAGTGGGTTAAGGCAAACCCGACATCGAAGGCCGGATCTCCGAAATGAACTACCTCGTAATCGAGCAGAACCAATCTGCCGCGATAGATGAGAGTGTTTTTGGGGCTAAAGTCGCCGTGAACCAAACTGTCCTTGTGCAAGAGAGTCTTCCGCGCCAGCGCGTTCAGGAATGCGGCTGCGGCCGGTACATTTTGGGCGGTATAAAGGTAGTACGGTTCTAACCGCAAGCTTTCAAAATAAGAGGTGTCAGCAAACGTTCTTGCAACTTCCAATCGCGACTCCGATGACTGACGGTGAATGGTGCCGAGAAGCAGCCCGAATTGTTCAAAATGATCGGGTACGATCTTTCCGAAAAGCAGCACCGATTTCCAATTCTCGTTTTCCTTCGGTATCGCTTCCATGCCCATCAAGTGATTTTCCATGTCTTCGAAAACGAATGCGGGAGTTGTTCCCGCGGGAGCCGAGCGATTGAGCCAACGGAGCGCTTTAGCTTCGACTCCAATTCTTTCCGGGCTGCTGAACCAGTCTACGTTGACCCGTAATTTTTCCAGTGCTTGTTTTAGGACCCAGCCATGTCCGTCTGGCCACGACAGCCTGACGGTGCGGTTGGAAACGCCGCCGGGTAGCTTTTCCAGCGAAATCTTCTCCCCCGACCTCAGACATCCACGCTCGACGAGGTAACTACGCAAGGCGTCAAAGTTCTCGATGTCGAATTCCATGTTTATCAATCCGATCTTGTCAGATTCGACTGCGCGATCGTCACCGCCCGGGTGCAATCAAGGAGAGCCGTCGGCATTAGCGGAGCAATACCACCTTTGCGAAGAGGCCGGTGGTATCGCCGGAATTCGTTTTATCTTTCCCATACCCGACGGCAAAGGTAAGGGCATCTCCTTTCTTGAGGTCGATCTGACCCGTATAGGCCGCCGTAGGGCTCGATCCTTCTATCTTGTGGAAAGTCGAATCGCCTCCGTAACCATCGATGTCGGCGTCAAAGAGAGACGTCGCATTGTGCAGCACATGCACGTCAGTGGTCGACAGGCCGAAATGAATGCCGGTAAACTCGGCGCTCACTGTGTAGGTGCCTGAAACCGGCGCCACGAAGCGAACCAAGCTGTATTGCCCGGAATTACTCGCTTCCATGGCGACTTCCCCCGGGCGCGCGGGCCATCCTTTGCAGCCCACCAGCGTTTGATGAGCAGAGTTGAAAGCGACGTAGGGGTAATAACCGGGGCCCGGCCCGGTATTCGCGGCCGGGTGCCAGAAACCAATCGAACCAGTCGAGTCACATTTCATATCGACTCGATCTGACTGCTGGTCGAGGCGAAATTGATCGGGATCAAGGGAGTTGGTCGCGGAGTAACCATACTGCCAGACGTGATTGGGATTGTCGTGGAGGGAGAAATCGGCGGACAAATCGAAGGTTTGCGATGGATGACCGAATAAACCAAACAGGATGATGATGCTGGCGATTGGCAACATGCTGCCTCCTTTCAAGTTTCGATGGCATGACCGTCAAGGCGGAGCCGTTTCGATTCTTAAGCAGACATCATTATTCTCAAAAATCAAGCATTGTATGTTAACAATAGTGTTGACATGAAGAGAGTGCCTCGACTAGCCTACCACAGCCGGTAGCGTGCATCATCACAACAACTGGGGGCCGGGGGCTGCAGATGAAATTATTGGTTACCCTTGCCTGCGTCGCCATCGGCTGGAACGTGGCACACGCTTCGGGTCAGCAGGGCCCCGGCGACTCGTGGAGTCTGAGTACAGACGACACGACCATCGTGGTAGCGGTGCAACAGGGAATTCCGGTTGTGACCCGCCTTAGTTCGGGCAATGCTGCGTGGAATTGGGTACTCGCGCCGTCGCCAGAGATATTGCTCCCCACGGTCACGCAAAAAGGATCTGCCATAGCCACAAAGTGGCGTTACGACGGTGGGGCTTACGACTCCGGGACTGGCCGACTGGTATTGCGGTTTTCGAACCCGGCTCCTAGCCTGGAGCTCCAGTCTATATGGCAGGCACGTCCCGGACGAGGGCCGATCGAACATTGGCTGACAATCGCAAACAATTCTGCGATGCCGATCACTCTTGGCCACCAGGACAGTCTGATCTTAAGTCATCTGGTGGTCCCTATGAACGAGGAAATGGACGCCTGGTGGATCAAGCGCGGCGCGAGCAACGCTACCACTGAGGGCGGCACGCTGGTTGAAGGTGTAGGCAGAAATTCCGATGAGACGCTCACGAGCGATCCCACCGACGGTGCTAGTCCTGTGCCGTGGTTGGCGTTTCAAATCGGAGCAACGCAGGGGATTTACGTCGGATGGGAATTTTCCGGCATTGGCAGAATACATTTCCACACCTTTGCCGGTGGAGACAGTGCTCCGAGCGCCGGGCCAGCGCCTTTGAGCATCGAAGTCGGCAACGTGCCAACCTTCCAAACCCATCTTCCCTCGGGAGAAACCTTCCTGGTTCCGCCAGCCTTTATCGGCTGCTATTCCGGCGATATCGATGACGGCAGCTATAGCCTGCACCGATTCATCCTGGAGAAACTTGTTCCTCCATTTCCCAAAGGAAACGTACATCCGACGCTAGCCTACAATCTTTACCTTGACAGCGGGGGTGCAGACGCGGAGGAAAACGGGGTCCTGAAGAGCGCGGCTATCGCCAAGGAATTAGGCTTCGAAACTTTTGTGGTGGATGCCATGTGGTTTCCGCAATCGGGAGACTGGCGATGGGATCCCAAACGCTTTCCGCATGGCGCCCAGCCCATCGAAGAGTATCTACATGCTCATGATATGAAATTAGGCCTCTGGATGGCATACACTCAGGGCTCTGGTTCAGACGATCTCAACGCGTTGAGTGTTAGCAAGCATCGTGATTGGTTCTCGGCTCCGCCGAAGCTGGATCCTCAGGGCCACATCAATTGGGACGCCCTGATTGATTTGGGATACGATCCGGCACGGGATTGGGCCTTGCAAGCGACCCAGCGGGTAATTTCGGCGTATAAAGTCGATTACTTCAAGACCGATTACACTCCGATCGTGACAAAATGCGAGCAGACTCACCATCGCCATCACTATGGGGTGGACGTTAGTTACTGGTCGACACTCGGCTATTATGCCGTCCAGGAAGCGATGCTGCAGAAATTCCCCGACTTGGTGGTTGAGGGGTGCTCCGGGTCTGGGCACATGAAGGATTTTGGAAATATCCGGCGGGTTCATGTGATTGCGATGAACGACACCCTTTCATCCTTGCCGGACCGTCAGGCAATCTACGATTCCAGCTTTGCGTTCCCGCCTGCGGTTCTCATGAATTACACCTACGAGAACTTTTACAATACGGTGTCTGACGCACCGGAGCCCTATTTCTGGCGGTCCGCCATGATGAGCCAGTGGCAGATCGATCCGACCCACAGCGCAAGCTGGACGCCGGAGCAGCGCGCCGCCGTCAAGCGCGCGACAGAGATTTATAAATCCTGGATCAGACCGATCTTGCAGGATGTCGAGGTGCACCATGTGCTTCCGCGGCCGGATGGTTATCATTGGGATGGAATGTTTTACTGGAACGCGAGCCTCGAACGCGGCACAGTCTACATCTTTCGTCCCAATAGCGACGAGGCGACGCGTCAGGTTCGGTTGAAAGGCTTGGCACCGAACGGAAAATACAAGATCCGATCGGAAGATCATTCGTTAGCGGAGGGAGTCTTCTCAGGAGGTGATCTGATGAATTCGGGGCTGACTATCCGATTACCGGGGAAATACACCAGCGATCTGATTTATGTAGAGCAGGTTCCATAGCTATTCAGGAATCGAAAATGAGCGGACGACTTGCGGGGAAGATTGCGCTAGTGACGGCAGCGGGGCAGGGGATTGGACACGCCACGGCCGTCGCTTTTGCGGACGCAGGAGCGGTGGTTTGGGCTACGGACGTGAACGAAGCGGCGCTGGCGGCCCTCAACCAACAGCGCCCAGGCATTCAAACCCACAGGCTGGATGTCCTGGACGAGAGCACTATTACGAGCTTCGCGACGGAGATTGGGCGGCTTGATATTTTGTTCAACTGTGCCGGCTATGTGCATCACGGCACTATTCTCGATTGTTCGGAAAAGGATTGGGACTTCTCCTTCGATCTCAACGTCAAGTCCATGTATCGAACATGCCGTGCTTTTCTTCCAGGTATGCTGCAAGCGGGGAAGGGAAGCATCATTAATATGTCGTCGGCTGCATCGAGCATCAAGGCGGCGCCCAACCGCTTTGTTTACGGAAGCACGAAGGCGGCAGTGATTGGGCTGACGAAAGCAATTGCCGCTGACTTTATCCGCAGTGGCGTGCGTTGCAATGCGATCTGCCCTGGAACTGTGCAGTCCCCTTCCCTGGAGCAGCGGATCGCGGCTCAAGGTGACGTTGAGAAAGTTCGCTCTGAATTTGTAGCGCGACAGCCGATGGGGCGCATCGGTCGTCCGGAGGAAGTTGCGGCGCTGGCGGTCTATCTGGCCTCGGACGAATCCAGCTACACAACGGGCCAGATCCACATCATTGACGGTGGCTTCAGCCTCTAGAGTGAGGCAGCCACGAGAAGATTTGAGAAGAAATGAAATTGCTGCGGTACGGTTCGTCCGGACAGGAGAAGCCAGGCGTTTTGGCGGACGATGGCGAAGTGCGCGATTTGTCCGGAATGATTCCCGACCTCGCCGGAGAATCATTGCTTCCCGAGTCGGTTGAGAGATTGCGCAACACTGACATTTCACAGTTGCCCGTTGTTTCCGGTCGCCCTCGGATCGGACCGTGCGTAGCAGGCGTGGGAAAGTTCATTTGCATAGGCTTGAATTATTCCGATCACGCGAAGGAAGCCGGCATGACTTTGCCTGTCGAACCAGTTATTTTCATGAAGGCGACATCGTCTATCTGCGGCCCAGACGATAATATCGTCATCCCTCGCGGATCGAAGAAGACGGATTGGGAGGTCGAACTTGGCGTGGTGATCGGCAAACCGGGAAAGTATGTCGAAGAGGCCGATGCGTTTTCGCATGTCGCCGGCTACTGCGTGATCAATGATCTTTCAGAGCGTGCCTTTCAACTGGAGGGCACTGGGCAGTGGGTGAAAGGCAAAAGCGCGGATACCTTCGGTCCGATCGGCCCTTGGCTGGTCACTCCCGAGGAAGTTCCCAACCCGCAGAACTTGGAGATGTGGCTGGAGGTCGATGGTCACCGTTACCAAAACGGATCCACCAGGACGATGGTTTTCGGCGTGGCATATCTGATCAGCTATGTCAGCCGATTTATGAGTTTGAGAACCGGGGATATCATCTCCACCGGTACCCCTCCAGGGGTGGGGTTCGGACTGAAGCCGCCGGTTTACTTGCGTCCGGGCAACCGCATTCATTTGGGCATTGGTGGGTTGGGGCAGCAGAATCAGGAAGTAGTAGCCGACGAGTGAGCTCGATCTACTGCACTTTCTTATAGAGAATGACCACCGCCTCGCGTTTTTCTTTCATCTCCACACGCAGTCCCTGTTGCATCAAGTCTCTTCCCGAGACCTTACTCGGGACTTTCTCGTCGAGATCGTTCACCTCGTACATAGCTCCTGGATCGAGTCCCCGCAAACGGAGGTTCCTGGTGGCCTCATCGTTCTCGTCGCGACGAAACGCCTGAACCATTCCATCGGCTTCTTCGGGGCGATTGAACTGCCAGGCCGCCCATTCAAATCCAGCACTATTTTCCTTGCTCGGATCTGTGGTGCAATCGGAATTCTGGCTGCACGGGAAAATAGGATAGTAGTCACCGTAGTAGTAAGGCCGCGCGAGTTTGAGCTGCGCCACCATGCTGCGCATCCAGTCATAGGGAAAATCAGCCGCTATAAAACTACCGATCTGGTTCGGGTAGCCGGCGCCGTTGAAAAGAGCGAAACCAAGGCCCGGCGCGAACCCGCTGCGGAAATGATAGGTATCGCGCGGCCGAATCTGGAGGATCGTACCAAAATGCGGTCGCCAATAAGCAAGACCTTCGGTCGAGACCTGGGCTCCGATGGGATCCGCATCAGGCGACACGGGATAATCTGCCCGGCTCAGGTCCACGGCGCGCGAAATCGTCTCCAGGTCTCCGCGCTGAACAACATCAAGGATCAGTTGCGGATGCTTGCGCCGCAATCCGTCCCAAAACTCCAGCAAGCCTTGGGCGTAGCGTATCTGTGTCATCCCCCGACGGTCATTTGTATCCGCCTGCGTCCAAAAGGGAGCGAGCGCGAAGTTGCAGTCTTGCCGATAAATGTCGATGCCTTCCTTATCGATCAATTTCGACATCCAATCGATCATGTATTGCCGAGCTGTGGGATTGCCGAAGTCAAACATCCGAAACTTCACCAACGGGCGCTCGGTACTGCCCTCAAAGTGAGTGGTGACCTCCCCGATAAACCAATCGGGATGGTCAATCGTGAGCGGCGTTCCGACGACCGCGCGTTCCGGTTCAAACCACAGCAGGAACTTCATGCCTTTGGCATGAGCGGCATCGCTGATGGGCCGAAGACCTTCATCAGGATGGGGAACCTGATTGACCCGCCAGTTTCCTGCGTGCAAGAACCAATCTTCTCTTCCGAATACCTGAAATTCCTCCACCGGGCGGTCGGTTCCATACCATCCTGCGTCCATCCAGAAATTCTCAAAACCAATGTTCTCTCGAGTGATCTGATCGATCAGGCGCAAGCTGGTGGACGTTTTCATACCGCCCCATCCAGTGAAAGAAACGGGCAGAACCACGGGCTTGCCGTCATAGTGAGGGGTGTGATATTTCAGAACTTGGCGGCGCAGAACATTATGGGCATCGATATCGTCACCTTCCCACGGAAGCAACAGGATTTCCGGAGTTCGAATTTCCTCGCCCGGATGCAAAGAGAGATGGATCCCTCCCATACCGGCAGAAATCGCGATGGCTGCTTCGGTTGAGCGCGAGAAGTTGATGGCCCAGGTACCCGGCCATCCCAAGGCACCGATCAGGCCCCGCCCAGTTGTCGCAACATCGAAAAACGGTATCGTCTCACCCGTCTTGCCGCCACTCTCGTTCGAAATCTGAAAGGACTCAAGTTGATTCAGCGGCTTTTTCTGCAGGGCATACGTGTCCATAACGCCGCAGCCCTTGGAGTAAAGAATGGTCGGGATACCCTCGCCCTTGACTGCGAAGGAAACGTCAAGCGCTTGCACATACTCGAGTATCGAAGCATCGAGTTTGCCTTGGTTCCTGAAATACGCCGTCCACTCCACCACGGGCGAGTCGGCAAACTCCAATGCCTGCAAACGGACCTGCAAACCGGTTTTTGGATCCGTCCAACGCACGATATGTTCAGTGCGGACACTGTCGAGTTGCTTGGTTTCGGTTTTCCGCGGCCACGCTTTCAGCAGCGTGCCGGAGGACTGTCTGTCGTAGACGAAAGAGAAAGGCGGTTGTGCCTGGTCGTTCAACAGATGCTCTCTCAACCAAACATTGTCAGCAGCATTGGCGGAATGCGCGATGAGCGCAAGGCCCAGGATAATCAGGGGAAAGCAGCGGGTTACGCGGTTTCGGGCAGTTCCTTTGGAAGGGGTGCTTGTATCTTTGGAGCGCATGGGTGTCGGTTCTCCGCCGAGTGCTCTGTTTTTGTGTGAAACCAGCCTCATATCTTTCATTCTTATTTGCTGTGTGTCAACATTATCGTTAACATAATCTCACTTCATTCGGCCGATCGTGCTCCAACGAAACAGTTTGGTCATACGACACAGTTCTTGACCAGCGCGGCGAGACTGATGTTCCCTGACGGTCGAAGATGAGGTGAATGACAGAGCGCCGGACGGACCGTGTTTAGCAGAAGGGACTGCAAGACTCATGGCTGACGAGAAACGCCAGTATCGCTCCGCCGCGTGGTTCGCTAAGACGGACAAAGATGGTTTCGTGCACCGCAGCTGGATGCGCAACCAGGGGCTGCCCGACCATGTGTTTGATGGACGACCGGTCATCGGTATCTGCAATACCTGGTCTGAACTCACGCCCTGCAATGCACATTTTCGCCAGATCGCCGAGCATGTCAAACGTGGTGTTTGGGAAGCTGGAGCTTTGCCACTCGAGTTTCCCGTGATGTCGCTGGGCGAGACCAACATCCGCCCCACCGCGATGCTGTTCCGAAATCTGGTCAGCATGGATGTCGAAGAATCGATCCGTGCGAACCCGATTGACGGAGTTGTCTTGTTGTGTGGGTGCGATAAGACAACACCCTCTTTGGTCATGGGATCTGCCAGTTGTAATGTTCCTGCCTTGGTGGTTTCCGGCGGACCCATGCTCAACGGGAAATATCACGGGCAAGATATCGGTTCCGGAACCGGCGTATGGCGCCTGAATGAAGAACTCAAGGCCGGCACTCTGAATTCGGCACATTTCAGGGAAGCTGAGGCTTGCATGTCGCGGTCGGCGGGGCATTGCATGACGATGGGGACGGCCTCAACCATGGCCTGCATGGTCGAAGCACTCGGCCTTGCGCTTCCGCAAAACGCGGCCATTCCAGCCGTCGATTCGCGCCGTTATGTTCTCGCCCACATGGCGGGCCAACGAATCGTCGAGATGGTGCGAGAGGACATGCGTATCGGTCAGATTTTGACGCGGGAAGCATTTGAGAATGCAATCGTGGTGAATGGTGCGGTAGGCGGCTCGACGAACGCGGTGATTCACCTTCTTGCCATCGCTGGTCGCGTAGGTTTGAAACTCACTCTCGAGGATTGGGACCGGGTGGGCCGTGAAGTACCCACGCTCCTGGACCTCATGCCTTCGGGCCGTTTTCTGATGGAAGATTTTTATTATGCGGGAGGGCTTCCGGCGGTGATTCGAGCGCTCGACCAGCGTAACTTGATCCATCGCGAGGCTCTGACGGTGAATGGCAAAACGATTTGGGAAAATTGCCAGGATGCCCCTAACTGGAATCCGGAAGTCATACGTCCTCTGGAAAAACCTCTCGTGGAACACGGCGGCATAGCGGTACTGCGCGGGAACTTGGCGCCGGACGGGGCGGTAATCAAACCGTCAGCCGCCTCGCCGCATCTCATGCGGCATCGTGGCCGCGCGGTGGTATTTGAGAACATTGAACACTACAGAGAGCGCATCGATAGTCCTGACTTGGAGATCGACGAAAATTGCATCCTAGTTCTGAAGAACTGTGGACCGAAGGGTTATCCCGGAATGGCGGAAGTGGGCAATATGAGTTTGCCGGCAAAGTTGCTGAAGCGCGGGATCACCGACATGGTACGAATTTCAGACGCCCGCATGAGCGGAACAGCCTATGGCACGGTGCTGTTGCATGTTTGTCCCGAAGCGGCGGTGGGTGGAACTCTGGTGCTGGTGCAGGATGGCGATTTCATAGAATTAGATGTGGAATCTCGGCGCGTGCATTTGGATGTGCCGCAAGATCAGTTAGACGGTCGTCGTGCCCGATGGCAGCCTCCGGTCAACATGCTGAAAGGCGGCTATCAACAGCTCTATGTGGAGCGTGTGATGCAAGCGAATACAGGCGCGGATCTGGATTTCCTGACGGGTTGCCGGGGGAACGAAATCCCGCGCGAATCGCATTGAGAGCGTTCCCGTCAACGCGCGATGCGAGCTGAGCCGCCACGCATCAGCGCCTCGACCTCGGCCAGCGTGGCCATGCTGGTGTCTCCCGGGGTTGTCATAGCCAGCGCGCCATGCGCCACCCCACAGCGCAGGGCCCACGAAGCGTCTTTGCCCGCCAACAATCCATAGATCAGTCCCGAGGCGAACGAGTCTCCCCCGCCGACGCGGTCAAGTATCTCTAGCGGCCGTTGCGGAACGATAAGGACCTTGCCTTCATGGAGCGCGATTGCGCCCCAGTCGTTTTCCGTTGCGGAGCGCGCCGTGCGCAGTGTGGTCGCAATCAACTTGATATTGGGATAGAGCTCGGCGACACGATACAGCATCCCTTCATAGGGAGCGATTGGTAACTCCCTAAAGTCGGCATCTACGCCTTCGATGGCAACCCCGAGCGTTGCCGAAAAATCTTCCTCATTGCCGAAAAGAACGTCTACCGTCGATATCAGCTCGCGATTCACCTCTTGCGCCTTGGTTTTGCCGCCAATTCCTTTCCACAGAGATTCGCGATAGTTCAGATCATAGGAAACCGCGGTTCCCGAGGACCGGGCAGCCTGAATTGCCGCTTTGGCCACCGCCGCCGAAGTTGAAGAAAGCCCGACGAAAATGCCGCCGGTGTGCAGCCAGCGGGTGCCACTCGTCGTAAAGATGTGTTGCCAGTCGAAGTCGCCGGGGCGACTGTTTGCTATCGCCGTATTACCCCGGTCAGAGCATCCAACGGCCGATCGCACGCCGAAACCTCGCTCAGTAAAGTTCAGGCCATTGCGCACGGTTCTGCCAATTCCGTCATACGGCACCCAACGCACCAGCGAGGTGTCGACTCCACCTTGCAAGATCAGGTCTTCGAGCAATTGTCCTACTGAGTTCTTGGCGAATGCCGTGATGATGGCAGTGCGCATGCCGAAACAGCGCCTGAGGCCGCGGGCAACGTTGTATTCTCCTCCCCCCTCCCACGCGCGAAAGCTCCGCGTGGTATGAATACGTTCGTCGCCAGGATCGAGCCGCAGCATAACTTCGCCCAGGCTAACGCAGTCCCACCTGCAATCTACCGCTGCCTTCAATGCGATCGAGTCCATCGTGGTATTTTAGACGGTTTAAGCGCCGGGCGTTCAATTTCAGCGGCCCGAACACTTTTCAAAACTCAGGCCAGTTCGAAAACCATTAGCTTTGCCGCCGTGCGATGACGCCGCAGTTTATAATCGCCCGAAAGCAAATCCTGTTTATGTCGCTCAAGAAAACGGAAATTCTAGGAAAAATTACCGCTTCTGGCCTGGTTGCCGTGATCAGAGCGGAAAATCCTGAGCAAGCCGAACGTATCGCCGAAGCCTGCACACTCGGCAGCGTTGCTGCTTTGGAAATCACCTTTACCGTGCCCGGAGCAAGCGGGGTCATTGAGCATCTTGCAAAGAAGTCCGCTGGGGGGATATTGGTTGGTGCGGGCACGGTTCTCGATCCTGAAACAGCGCGCATCGCGATTCTTGCCGGGGCGCAATTTGTGGTCAGTCCCGCCCTCAACCCCGCAACCGCGCGGCTTTGCAATCGCTATCAGGTCCCGTACATGCCCGGCGCCGGAACCGTCCGTGAAGTGATCGAGGCGATGGAGTGTGGCGCCGACATCGTGAAGGTCTTTCCCGGCGAAATCCTGGGCGCTGCATTTGTGAAGGCTGTGAAGGCGCCGCTCCCGCAAGCGCAACTGATGCCAACGGGTGGCGTGAACCTCGAGAATGTCGCCGATTGGATTAGCGCAGGCTCGGTCGCTGTTGGGGTAGGAGGCAATCTCACGGCAGGAGCAAAGACCGGTGATTTCGCCTCAATTACGCGAATTGGCTTGCAGTTTGCTCAAAAAATCAAGGTGGCGCGTGGAGGTTGAAGCCAATGAAGTTCTGGAAGCTGAAGATACCGGAACATATAAGGAGTGCCTGTGATGTCGGGTCGACCTGATCGTCATGTTTCCCGTTCGGAAAAACCGTCAACTCATTCAAATATTCTGTCAGCCCGTCCGCTTTTTCAGGTAAATACACGAAACCATTTTCGATCAGATTGCAGCAGGCGAACATTCGCACGGCCTTATCCTGGTTCGGTCCTGGCTGACAGCGCTGGATGTTGTAAACGCCATCATAGGCAGCTCCTGATCGTAGCGGCCGGCTCTGGCAGCACATTTAGCATCTGCGTGATCTCCTCGAGAGAATAGGCGTGCGTTTCGCCGAAAGGTTTGACAACCTTGTCAGCCTTTGCTCTGGTCTTCTTCGGCTCTATTGACATGGAAACCTCGGGCATTCTTAAGAGGCTGTTGAGAGAAATACTAGTGTGGGTCTAGCGCCAAATTTTGGACCGCGACTCGCCTTGTCTCCCAAACGTTACTGCGCAGCCTTCTATCCTAGCTATTTTTCTTGTCACGGCCCCAACGAGGGTGTGCTGCCTTCCGAGCACTTTCTTCAAACGGGTAGACCTAGCAATCAGATTTGAAATATGTGAGTTCCATTTCACCCCCTAACCCCCAAAGCTGTAGTGCTAATTTTGGCGGGTGTCAAGCTGTAGGAAAGCCAAATCTGCGGGGACTGAAGCAGGAGGCATGTGCTGGCCTGCTTGGAATCAGTCGCGGGCAAGTAGTTCGCCCGAAACGCGTGGCTAAGCTCGCGGGCTGATCAACCGCGAGGCCTTTCTGGCGACTTGTCAACGTAGTCCGTGAGTGCTTTTGCCTGCGACAGTTCCAAGACCGCCGATGCCGGCTGGAGGGGTAACTCCACGAAGAAGGTAGATCCGTTACCGATCGAGCTTTGAACCGCGACCGATCCACGGTGCTGCTGCACGATCCAATCGGCGATGGCGAGGCCGATGCCCGCTCCGCCAAACTCGCGGCTTCTCGCCTTGTCTACACGGTAAAAACGTTCGAAGATCTTGCGCTGATCGTGTTCGGCGATTCCAATTCCCGTGTCGCGCACAGAAATGACCGCGTTGCCATGCCGCGCTGCCAGACGCAGTTCGACGACCCCCGGCGGTGGCGTGTACTTGACGGCGTTGTCGAGAAAGATGGCCAGCAGTCGTTGCACGGCCCTGCGGTCAGCCTGGACCGGAAGGGGACAATCTGTGATCGCTTGAGTGAATTGCAGATTGCGAGACTCCATCAGCGGACGCCATTCGTTAGCCGCATCTGCAATCGCTGTGCGCAAATCAAGGGGCGTTAGGTGCAGGCTTTCGCGGCCGGAATCGGCGCGGGCAAGCGACAGTAGTTCTTCCACTAACGACGAGGTTCTTTCCGCCTCCAGCATGATATGACGTAAAGCTGTGCGATATTCCTCGCTTCCCCTCGACTTCCGGAGTGCTATCTCCGCTTCGGTGCGAATGAGCGAGATCGGCGTGCGGAGTTCGTGCGAAGCATCCGCGGTGAACTGGGTTACACGGAGAAATGCGTTTTCAATGCGCGCCAGCATTTCATTCAACGTGTCCGACAGCCGTTGGAGTTCATCGCCGGTCGTGAGTTTTTCCAGTCTGTCGCCTAGATTGCTGCCGCTGATGTTTCTCGCAGTCCGAGTGATCGCATCCACCGGGGACAAGGCCTTACGGCTCAGCCAGTAGCCTCCCGATGCGGCGACAAGCAGTAACAGCGGCGCCAGCATTAGCAGATAACGCCGAAACAGAGACAGCGTGGCAAGGATCTGATCCGTGGGAACGCCGGTCTGCACCGTGTACGAGCGGCCATTCACTTCAATCCTTTGCGTTATGAAACGAAAAGGCTTATTTCCCAGCCAAGAGTTTTGAAAGGAAGGACTTTTGACGGCAGCAGGTGGCGCGAACCGATTTTGTTCCAGCGACGGTGCACGGAAGATCCAGTTACCGTCCTTGTCGTAAATTTGCAGGAAGTCGCCAGAGTGCTCAAAGGCGTAAGCTTCTTCGGCTTCTTCCCGAAGCTTGGCTACTGTCGTGTTTTTCTTCTTCTGCGTTTTCAGGAAATTAGTCAGGTCCTCGACCTGGGCGGTCAATGCAACGTCGGCCCCGCTGTACAGGTCCTGCTGGAGAACGAGCCACATGCCGACGCCAAAGAAAAGCTGGGCGGCCGCAAAGATTGCCAGGTACCACACCGTGAGCCGAAAGCCGATAGAGAGTCTCTTCATGATTGCCAGTCCGAACGGATGACATATCCGACGCCACGCACGGTGTGAATCAGTTTTCGTCGGTCATTATTATTATCATTATCATTACAATCGATTTTGTTTCGCAGCAGCCGGACAAACGCGTCCAGGGTGTTACTCTCAACGTCGTGCCCCAGAGACGAAATCAGGATTTCTCGCGCAACAACTTTCCCGGCGTCGCGCATGAGCCGCTCCAACAGACCATATTCGGTGCGCGTCAAGCTGATTTGTTTCCCATCGCGGTAAACCTGCCGCGTGTAAGGATTCAAGAACAAATTACCGACGCTAAGCTGCGCCGTCCGCGGAGCGACCGCAGCTCTCCGCACCGCGCACAGTCGCAGCAGCAGTTCCTCAAATGAGAACGGTTTGGTCATGTAGTCGTCGGCACCCAGGTCCAGCCCGTAAACGACATCTGGAACCGAATCCTTCGCGGTAAGCATTAACACAGGCGTGCAATTGTTTTCGGTTCGCATGCGCCTTGCCACTTCAAATCCATCCATCTTCGGCATCATTACATCGAGAATCACGACGTCGAAGTCGTGGTCCCGAACCATCTGCAATCCTATGCTGCCATCCGCCGCGCATGAAACCGTGTGCCCTTCTTCACTCAAGCCCTGGCGCAGCAATTCCAGCATCCGCAGCTCGTCTTCCACCACCAGCAGTTTCATGGAAAAACCTGTCGGACTCCGATCGTCGCAAGAGCCCGACACTAGGGTAGAACGCGAACACGTCCTGTGGATAGAGTCTGAAAGATTATTAACCTTCCTTTAATAACGGCTTCACAGCACGCACCTACGATTGCTGATCATCTCGAGCAACAAAGTTTCTGAGTGTGCTGCATTTCGCCAGGAACCCGCGTCCGGCGTCCCGTTTCGAGATGCAGGTTGTTAAAGGAGCTAGCTTATGAAGCCAAAGCGCTCATGGCGCTCTCTCTTTATGATGTTCAAAGTGCCGATTCTGCTCGTTCTTGTCGCTCTCCTGGGAGCGGTGGCCTCGGCGCAAAGCGGTCATGGAACCGTCAGCGGACGCGCCGTAGACCTGGCAGGCGCGGTACTCGATGGCGCGCGAGTGAGGTTGCAACCTGGGGACATTGTGGGAGCCACCGATGGCCAGGGGGAGTTCAATTTCATCGGGCTGGCGCCCGGTAACTATACCCTCACAATCTCTTACGTCGGGTTCAAGGATTTCACTAAGCAGGTCACGGTCGCTGCCGGGCAGACAAGCCGAATCGAAGCCAAGATGGCTATCTCCGGCAAGGGCGAAGAAATCACGGTGATTGGGGACCGGCCGCACGGGGAGGCTGAGGCCATTAACCGCCAGCGCACTTCCGACAACATTCTTCAAGTTTTGCCGTCAGACGTAATTACTGCTCTTCCGAATGCGAACATCGCCGACGCGGTTGGCCGCCTGCCTAGTGTGACGCTGGAGCGCGACGAGGGCGAAGGCAAGTATGTTCAGATCCGCGGAACCGAACCGCGCTTGACCAATGTGACGATCGACGGGGTTCTCATTCCTGCGCCGGAAGACAACGTGCGCCAGGTAAAGCTCGATACCATTCCCGCGGACATCGTCGAGTCAGTCGAAGTCAACAAGACGCTTTCTCCGAATCAGGATGCTGAAGCCATTGGCGGGACGGTGAATCTGGTAACCAAGACCGCGGGTGATCTGCCGACCCTGACCCTCGGTTTAATAGGCGGATTCACTCCCATTTTAGATACTCGCGCCGTTGCCCAGGTGAATGGAACCGTCGGTCGACGCTTTGGAGCCAGTAAGAAATTTGGAGCGCTTTTCTCCGGAAGTTTTGACTATAACGGCCGCGGCATCGACGACATCGAACCGAGCCTCTACGACACAGCGGTCCCGAGTTACAGCAGCATGGATCTTCGCGAATACCGGTACCGACGTAAACGCTACGGTTTCGGCGGCGGCCTCGACTACAAGCTCGGCGATGGATCAGGACTGTACCTGCACTACTTCTATTCCGATTTCAGGGACTACGGCGACAAGTGGGTATACACCTTGAATGACGGCACCGGCTGTGGGACGAATGCACAGAACCCATGTCCCCCTCCGCAATACTCCGGTTCCGAACGGGCGCCGGACTATCGGATCGGTAACGTGGCGATAGGCGGTAAGCACATCTTTACCAACTCGTGGCTAGCCTGGAATATCTCAGTGTCCCCCTCACTCCAGACGGCAGCCGCGGGAAATCCGGGGTTCGACTTCCAATACAATGGTCCCGTCACTACGAATGGTCAACCCGTCGGTCCGCCCATCTGCGTCAACATTTCTCCGGCACCCAATCCCTACCTTCCGCAGTGGAGCCCGGGCTGCACCGCGGCGGGAGGTCTGTTCTATACTCCGTCAAACTGGAGCCTATTGGACGTTAACACTACTTCAGGGAACACCTCGCAGGTCAACTTGGCGGGAACGATTTCGTACGCGAAGAACTACCATTTAGGCAAGCATACGTCGACCTTCGAGTTCGGATTCAAGGAGCTTAATGCTCATAAGGGGCAGAATGCCTACTCTCCGACTTATGACCAGGACACCCTGACGAACCCGCCACCGACGCCGCCGATGACCCAGTACCTCAGCGGGTTCAAGAACCCCAACTACTACTTCCACGATTATCGGCTCGGGCCAGTCACCAACTTCGACGATATCGTGGGCAGCATAGGCAGTCTCGCCAGCCAAGGCATCCTACCGCTCGATCCCGGCGCCACCCATCTGGCTTCGGACGCCAGTAACTTTGAATATACCGAGCGCGTTTCGGCAGCTTATGCGATGAATACGACTGATTTCGGCCGTTTCCGTCTTCAGCTCGGGTTCCGCGTCGAAGCGACTCAACTGAATACCTTGGGCTATGTCGTCACGAACAATGGTCCGATCTGGATCTCCACGGCACCGGTTCCGGCGAGCTATTGGTACTGGAATCCTCTACCCAGCGCACAGCTGCGCTATCGGCTGACAGGCGACTCTGACGTGCGTGTTTCTTATGGCCGGGGAATCTCTCGCCCGAATCCGTATGACACAATCCCCTATGTCGAAGAAGACCAGAGCACCAATCCCTACACATACTCTTTCGGCAACCCCAGATTGGCGGCGGAGCACGCCAACAACTACGATGTGATGTACGAACATTACTTGAAGCCTTTCGGCGAGATTCAGGGAGGCTTCTTCTACAAACAACTCAGCGATCCGATCTATTACACGCAGAACCTGCCAGGGCCCAGTGGTCCATACGCGGGGTTCATCACCAGTACCATCATCAATGGCACTCACGCGTGGCTGGCGGGATTTGAGGTTGCCTACATCCAGCATCTTGGGTTCCTGCCGGGGGGATGGAGTGGGTTCGGCATCTCCGCCAATTACACTTGGACGACTTCCAACTCCGGCCCTTTGCCCGGCCGCACAGACACTCCCGCGCTGCAGCGCCAGGCTCCCAACACCTGGAACATCAGCCCGACGTATGACAAGGGGCGCTTTTCGGCGCGCGTAGGGCTCTCCTACAACGGGGCGAGTATCAATCAATACCAATACCAGCCGGGTGGGAGCCCCGACTTGGGGCCGAGAGGTCCCGATGGCGACAATTACTTCTACCCGCACCTGCAGGTGGACGCGCAAGCCAGCTACCGCGTGAAGAAGAACCTCACCTTCCTCGTGCAGGGTCTGAATTTGAGTAATGAAGTGTTCGGCTTCTACAACGGCAGCCCAGACTACGTGAACCAGCGCGAGTTCTACAGCCCGACATACACCTTCGGCCTGCGCTGGGAGCCACGCAGAGAGAATTGACTACGGCCCCACACATTCCTGAAGGTTCCGAGATTTCAGGGGAAACCACAGGATTGGCGCGCGGGCCTACACTAAACGCATTTCCCAGAGTCACCCGGTTAAGCGGTAAGGAGCCTATCCAGATGAAGAACCGAAATCTGCACTCGAATCCATCTATCAAAATGCATGCATTCCTCACCGCCGTCTTCGCCCTGGTATTCGGTCTTGCGAGCCTTTCGCCTGCGTCTGCCGAGGACCTTGCCATCACCAAGAAGATCCCCATTGCCGGCCAAGGCGGCTGGGACTATCTCGCTGTCGATGAGGGTGCGCGCCGCCTGTACGTTTCTCACGGAACCCAGGTCGAAGTGCTCGATGTCGATTCGGGTGCAATCGTCGGCAAGGTCGAGAAAACTCTTGGCGTCCACGGAATTGCCATTGCTCCAGAACTGGGACGGGGATTCGTGAGCAACGGACAATCCTCGACCGTCACTATCTTCGATCTGAAGACGCTAAAGACGATCGCGGAGGTTCCGGTCGGCAAGAAGCCCGACGCCATCATTTACGATCCAGCCACGTCGCGCGTATTCGCATTCAATGGCGATAGCAATAGCGCCACCGCCATTCAGGCGGCGGACGGAAAAGTTGTGGGAACGGTCGATCTCGGCGGCGGTCCCGAGTTTGCCGTCGCCGACGGTACAGGGTATGTTTACGATAACGTGGAGGATGCGAACCTGGTGCTAAAGATCAACTCGCGCACGCTGAAGGTCGAGCAGCGTTGGCCGACTGCGCCTTGTGCATCGCCTTCCAGCATAGCCATGGACCGAGCCAATCGGCGCTTGTTCATCGGCTGCCGGAGCAAAGTAATGGCGGTCATGAACGCCGATACAGGGAAAGTGATCGCTACGCTCCCGATCGGCGACCACGTGGATGCTACCGCCTTCGATCCCGCTTCTCGGCTCGTTTTCAATTCAAACGGGGAAGGCACTATCACCGTGATTCGCCAGGACAGCCCGGACAAGTACTCGATTGTGGAGAACGTCAAGACTTTGCCCAAGGCAAAGACTATGGCGCTCGACCCCAAAACGCACCGTCTTTTCTTATCCACGGCGGAAGCCGGACAGTTCGAAGTGCTGGTCGTAGGTAACTAATGAAAGTTTTCCAAAAATTACTGTTTATCAATCTCTTTCTCGGCTGCGTTGCCTGCTCACGCTCGCACTCGCAGGCGGAGCCGCAAACGGGGCCGGTTGAACTGCAACTGCAAGTGAGCACGCTCTTCCACTTCGTCGCCTATGGAGATTCGCGCTTCCATGATCCCAAGGACACCGAAGCAGCGAATCCGGCCGTGCGCCAGGCTCTGGTAAAGGCGATCGCAGGAACCAATCCCGCATTTATTTCCTTCGGAGGCGACATCGTCTACAACGGCTACGATAGGGACGACTGGAAGGTGTGGGACAGCGAAACCGCAGTGTGGCGAGACAAAAAGATTCAGGTTTACCCCGCGCTCGGCAACCACGACCTTCATGGCGATGAAAAAGTTGCCCTCGCCAATTATTTCGATCGCTTTCCTGACTTGAAGAACAGCCGCTACTACTCCGTCCGCATCGCCAACACGCTGCTGCTAACGCTGGATAGCTCTCAGCAAGAGACCTCCGGCCCACAAGGGCAATGGCTCACCCAGAAACTGGACCATCTTCCCGGCGATGTGGACTTCGTCTTTATTGTTCTTCACCATCCTCCCTACACGAGTTCGTCGGATGCCAAGATGTTCGGTGGCGGACACTCAGCCCGCTCTCAGGAGCAAAAGCTGGCGAAAATGCTGGAAGCCCGGCAGCAGAACCAGCGCTCTCGGTTCGTCGTTTTTTCCGGACACGTCCACAACTACGAACGCCACGAGCATGGCGGCGTCACCTACTTCGTGACTGGCGGCGCGGGAGCGCACGCGTATCCCATTGAACGCGCCAAGGATGATCCGTTTCAGAGTAAGGAAGTGAACTACCACTACGTCATGGTGGACGTCGATGGTGGCAGCCTCAAGATCACCATGCACCGACTTGAATTAAATAACGGCACAGCCGTTTGGACGGAACCCGACTCGGTCACGATTTCAGTGCCAGCTGCAAAGGCGGCGGCGCAAGGCCGATGATCTACTCCAATGCTCCGACTCGTGCCCATATTCGCGGCATTTCCCTTGATTTGCTCTTTCTCGTTCAGCCAACAAGCAGCTAGTCAGCAGCCATCGCAACCCAGTACCCAGACCGCGCCAGCGGTCACCGAAAATCGAGTTGCCCTCCCGCGGCAAGAATTGGCAAAGCTCACCGCCCGCACGGATTTGGTTTTAGTACCCGTCATCGTGACCGACAAATCCGGCAAGCACGTTTCCGGCCTGCCAAAAGAGGCGTTCCGCATCGAAGAAAACGGCAGCGTCCGCAACCTCTCCGTGTTCGAGGAAACGGAAACCGAGAAACTGGTTGTCGAGGGCAAGGACGCCACTCTGGACGGCTACTCCAACTTCGCTCCCGGTGAAGAACATCTTTGGCGACTGACCGCCATTGTCCTCGACACGATCAACACTCCCTGGATGAGACAACTGGAAGCGAGGAGACAACTCGCTGACTACCTGTTGCGGAGCGCATCGTACGACGAGCCCATGGCACTCTTCGGCCTGAATGGCAGCGGCCTCCATCAACTGCATCCATTCACCAGACAAACCAAAGTGTTGATCGATGCCTTGCAAAAACTCAAGCGGTCGTTGAGTTCGGAGGAGGGAACTCAGCCCCCGGAAGTATTCACCGACGATCCCTCCGAAGAACAACAAGGCTCGGACGAGGAGCAACTCATAGGCGCTTTCATGCAGGATTTCACCGACACGCTCTCCGCGAACTACCAGCGCATCGCGACTCGCGAAACACTGCTTGCCATGACGCAACTGGCGCACGCGTTCCAGGCGATTCCTGGCCGCAAAACACTGATTTGGGCCAGCGCGGGCTTTCCGTTCACGATCGACGACCCGCAGTCCTTTGCCCGCCAGGGTGACGATTTGCGCCGCGAATACGAAGACGCCTGGCGCGCCCTGAACTCCGCGAACATCGCTGTCTATCCCGTCGACTTGAACGCGCTCGATTTCAGCACTAGAAACCTGCCCAGCGCCAATTCCGGAATCTCCTCTACCCAAATCAACAACATGAAAGGAGTCAATGGCCCGAAGTCGCCAATGCGGCTACCCTACGACAAAACAGCACAGCAACGACTGACCCTGCACTCCTTCGCCGACGCCACTGGCGGCCGAGCCTGTGTCACCATCGACGAATTGGAAAAGTGCTTCGCGGAGGCTGTCGATGATTCGCGGGCTTATTATCTGCTCGGTTACTATCTCGCAGGGGACACGCAACCCGGATGGCGCAAGCTCAGAGTGAAAGTTACGGGCGACGGTCTCCGCCTGCGCTACCGCAGCGGATTCTACGTCACACCGAAAATTCAGGACTCTGCCGAACTCCGGCGTAAGGAACTCGTCGACGCGCTCGCATCGCCCGTCCAAAGCACCGGTTTGCGACTGACCGCCCGTCCCCTGCAGTCCTCTAATGACCAACCTTCAACTCCCGGCACCGGAACAAAAAGGCCTGCGGAGTTCATGCTCGGAGTGATGGGCAATTCCATCACGATCGATCGCGAAAAGGGGAATGCCATCGACCTGGAGGTTATCACTCTCGCGTTTGATAGTCACCGCCAGAGCGTTGCGACTACATCGCAGGCCATCGCCACTGGACTCAAACCGGAAATGCTGCAGAAAACCTTGCAAACCGGCCTCGGGATTCCTGAGAAGCTCGATCTCCCTCCCGGCAGATATGAAGTGAAATTCGCCGTCCGCGACAACTTCAGTGGACTTATTGGCACCGTGAGCGTCCCCATCGAACTAAAGTAGACGACTGTCTTGCTCGTTCGTCGAGGGTAGGCTTGGCTGCAAGCGGCCTGAGTCGATCACAGCGAGAACGGAATGCCAGGATGCAAGATGCTACAAATGAAACTGAAGCGGCCGCAGCAAGAACAATCGAGGGAATGCTGCGCAGCAAATGCTGCGCAGCAGAGGACTTGCCGCTAGGACATTCGGTCTCGGAAAGGCAGGGGACCCTTCGTCAGACTTGGGCTTTCGTTTCCCGCCGTCGCCTCATTTGCAGATAAATACTATTGTGGCGGGCCGCCTTCTCTGGATCGCCACCCGGCTGGCGGTACAAGGTTGCTAGCCAGCGGTGAGCCGCCATCAGGCCGGGCAGCATCGTCAACGATGTCTCGAATGCCAATGCGGCGCGTTCCCGATGGCCGAGGCGAGCCAAGGCCACTCCCAGATAAAAGTGGCCCTTCGGAAGGAAATGCTGCAATCCGACGGCATGGAGCGCCTGCCCCGCAGCTTGCTCATTGCGCCGCTTTCTTAAGTGGACGATGGCTAGTCCAAGGTGAGCCGCGGGGCTGTCGCCGTCGATCTCCAGCGCGCGTTGGAACGCTCGCCCGGCGTCATCGACTCTTTTCTGCCGCAGATAGACGTCGCCGATGCGGAGATGCAAATCAGGCAAACGTGGATCCGACCGCTCCGCCTGCAAAAGGCTGGCGAGCGCCCCCTCCATGTTCTCCTCTTCAAACTGAATGATGCCCATGAGCAGGTCGGCCCAGGGGTGCGGCTTCGGCATTTCTCCCCGCGCTTCGGATTCAGATTTCGGCACCTCGGGCTCATCTTTTGCGGCGGGCCTCGGCGGGTTGGAGATGAGTTGCTCGAGGATCGCCTTGGCTTCGGCGCGGCGCCGCATTGCCAGATAGCATTGCGCGAGGTATTGCGAAAAGCGCACGTCATCTGGCCACTTCTTGACCAACTCTTTAAGAAGAGGCAAAGCGTCACGGTAGCGGCGGCCGTCGATAAAGGCGCGCGCCAGATTGTAATGCTGCTCGCGGACGGCCATCTCCGCGGCCTTCGCCTGATCCTCACCCGGAGCTTCAACGTAGCCCAACGCCACGAATCGTTGCAGGACGGCTTGCGCTGCGACCGGATCCACACGCAGATCCTCAGGATGCATTCCGCAATCGCCCGCCTCTTGTTCCCAACTCGGGATACGATTGATTTCCGGAGGCTCCTCAAACGCCTGCACAAGCACACGGCCATCCATGTCCGCACCCACGGGCAATCCAAACAACGTGAGGATCGTGGGAGTTACATCGAGCAGGGTCGCGCCGTAAATTCTTTCGTCCTGTTTGATGTGAGCGCCGCTTATGGCAACGATGCCGAAGTTGCGATGTTGCACGGCGGGACCGGCGGGCTCGATCGGAATGCCGCGCGGCCGCAGATGATCGCTGTGAAAACCGTGATCGGAAACCAGGATCACGGTCGTTTCCGGTCCTGCCAATTCCAAGAGAGTCTGGAGCATCATGTCGTGGAAACGGTAAGCGCCATTCACCACATCCTTATAAATTTCAAATTGATCTTCCGGGATTCCTTCCATGCGGGGAGGATGAAAGTGCATGAATCCGTGGCAGAAATGATCGATCGCGTTGTAATAAACCGCCATGAAATCCCAGGGCTGGTTTTGGAGAATCCATGTGGCGGCATTGTGGATGGAGCAATTTTCGGAGAGCACCTTGGCGTAGGATTCGAGCCGCTTGTCCTTCTCTTGGTCGATCTCGGCGGCGCGCGGAATCACGGGAAGGATCGCCGCTTCCGTCACTTCCGCAGGATGCATGCGCAACTGGGCAAAGGTTTCGCGCAGGCTTTCGGGATAAACTGCGCCGGGCGGCAAGGGCCAGGCTTTTTCCGGCCGGGCGGGTTCTAGCGGCGCCACGGCGTAGGGATAAAGGTCGGAGACCGAGATGCCGTTGATGGGCTCGGCGGGATGACCGGCAAACCATCCCACCACGTGAGTCTTGTACCCGCGTTGCGTCAGAATATTCCAGATGGCCTTAACCTTGCGCGAGGTGCTTGTAACCGGACGCACGCGTCCGGTTTGAGGGTCGGGTTCGATAAACCCGAGAATTCCATGCTTGTCGGGACGCATGCCGGTGGCGATCGAGTTCCACAGCATGGGAGACAGCACCGGCTGCAAGGTAGCCAGGTTTCCGATTACTCCGTGGTTGACGAGGTCTTCCAGCGTGGGCATCAAGCCCTGGTCGAGCAGCGGATTGATGATCTTCCAATCGGCGGCATCCCAACCGATGAGCAGGACTTTCTTGGCGAGTGCATCAGGCATGAGGAAGGATTACTTGCCTTCAGGTGCCGATTCCTTCCGACGCCAGATCGATAGTGCGGGTGATCCGAGAGCAAGCATCCCCAGCGTGGCGGGCTTCTGAGCTGGTTGCGTGAAAGCTGCGGGACCCGGTTGCTCGACGCTCTCATCGGTGCCTTGCTCTGCTCCTGCCTTGATTGGCTTGTCGGGTATGGTCTCGAAGGCGTAACCGGTCAAGGTGGCAGTTATTTGCGTGAAGTAAGTCCGGACATTCAGTCGCGCCCACCCGTAGTGGAGCTTGCCATCAATCTTGAACCTCAGTCCTAGAAAACGCGCCTGGACCCCCGGGCTCGACAGCCAACTGCCTCCTCTGAAAGTCTGGGTCAGAAAAAAATTGGAATACGCCATGCTCGCCCGGCCCGGAGCAAAGTGGCGTTCCACTTTATCGATGAGCATTCCAGAGCCAAGCGCATAAGCCCAATTAAAGCCGAACCTGGTAATATGCCCGGCGACTGCATTCCCTTCCGCGGGACGCACGAAAAGGCTGGCATCAAATCCCGAGGTAGTGCCGTGGGAATGGTTCTTAAGAGTGAAATCGACGATCCCGTCCTGATTGAGGTCGAGACTGTAAGTCTGCCCGGGTCCGATCGTCACCTGGACGGGCGTGTAAACAATCTCGGCTTCGCCGGGTTGCGCAAGCGCCAGGACGCTGACTCCCGCAGCGCTGGCCGCCAGAGCATACAGGTGAAGGTGCTGGTGCAGTGAATCACCTAGGTTGGCCGGCTTCGAAGGAGACGGGAAGGTTTTCATGTTTGTCCCTCACTTTCGGTCGCCACGCTTAGTTGTCAGATAGGTCTTACTCTCGTCGCCAGATGCCAAGCCCGGGTGCTCCCTTAGCCAGCACGCCCAGGGTGGCTGGCGCGGGGGCGGGGGCGACAAGCGGTGCGGGCGTAATTTCCCTCGCTTCGGGCTGCTCCGTAATCACATCCGGGCCAGTGATCCGGCCTGCGATGATAGGCTTGTCGGGTACGGTCTCGTAAGCATATCCAGTCAGCGTGCCGACCACATCGTCCCGCTGCCGGTTGTGCCCAAGCGTGACACTGACTCTGGCCCAGCCGTAGTGAACTTCGCCGCCAACGACGAACTTTAGACCCAAATATCGATTCCTGACACCTTTACCTTTGCCGGCCCATGGGCCGAGGTCGGAATTCTGGCTCCCACCGTCACGGTTGAAAATCTCCATTGCCATAAATGGGAAAGGAACGGAGAAGTTGCCTTTTGGTCCAATTTGGGCGCCGACGGGCAAAGCGGAAGCAGCGGAAAAAAAATAGCCGCCGCTGCTACGAAAACGTCTACCGGCGACCACGTTGTCAGCGATGCCGGATGCATCGAGCCCTACCTCTAAGCCCGAGCTGCCCGCGTAATACGTCGTGCGCAACATAAAATCGTTGATGCCGTCGTGGTTGAGATCGATGTATAGGGGAAAGCTTGCGTGCGTCACCTGATACGTTTCCGTATAGACAACTTCCGCCTCGGAGGCCCCGGCCAGCGCCAGCACACTCACTCCGGCTGCGGCTGCCATCTGCGCGTACGTATTGAGTTTTCGATTAAGGGAGTCGGAAATTTTGAATTTCTCACGAAACTGTGCAGCGCTGGCCATAAGTCTTCCGCCGAAGGGATTTCATTATAGCCCGGCTACATTAACCGTCAACGCTCAATAGTCGCAATCAGCGAAAGCACGCATTGACCTGTGGCTGGGGGTTTTGAGTGAAATCGGGACTTAACGGCAACTACCGCATAGTTTCCGGATCGCCGACGATCCGCTCAGTGGCGATCTCGCCTCTGAACACTGCGGCGTTCCAGACCGCGCATCCTGAAGCAGCCATTCGAAATTGGATATCAGCCTGAAGGGCCGTTGGCGGTCGCCCGTTCGATCACGTGCGGAGTGGCCATTCTCCTGTTTGGTAGATCATGGTAGGGTGACAATTGCGCTGGCGATTCCGATGGCCACGCTACAGCTTCCACGCTAGGTTCGCGCTATGTCCCAGTCTCCAGACCCAGCCGCGCCGCAACAGGTGGCGCCTCTGCTTGCGTTGGCCGCTCAGTTACTCAGAGCCGGGCGACCAGCCGATGCGATCGCGCCGTTGCGCGATGCGGCACTGTTGCAGCCGTCCAGTGCCATCATTCAGCACGACCTCGGCCTCGCCTGCCTCGAGGTCGGCCGTGTGCGGGATGCCATCGCGGCATTACAACAGGCCGTCGCCAGCAACCCAGGCTACGGCGATGCACATTTCCGCCTGGGAATCGCGATGGAGAAACTGGGCAATATCGGCGGGGCAATCGCTGCGTACGACCGCGCCACAAAGCTCCTCCCATCTCTGACCGAGGCGTGGTTCCGCGCCGGCGCCCTGTTTTACACACTGGGTTATCGCGATGAGGCAATCGGCTGTTTCCGCCGGGCTGCGGCGGCCGGAGATAGAAACAGCTTCGGCCGCTTGGGCAAGGCGAGGGCGTTGCTGACCGAGGATCGCAATCAGGAAGCCGAACAGGTATTGCGAGAGGCGCTGGTGGCCGATCCGGGGAACGCCATGGCATATGATTTGCTGGGAAATCTGCTCACTGAGTTCGGCCGTTTCGACGAGGCCCGCGCATGTTTCGAACGCGCGATCACGATCGCGCCGCTGCTGGCGGGGAGCTACTACGAGCTGGTCCGGTGCCGCCCGGTCACGAGCCATGACGACGGTCTACTTCAAGAGATGCAAGCCGCCTTGGCTACGCCGGGGCTGGAAGCGGCGCAACGCCTGCGGGTTCACCTCGCGATTGGCAAGGCGGCGGAGGATCTTGGCGACTACGGCCTCGCCATGCAGCATTTCGACGCCGCAGACGACGTGCGCCGGGGCTCTGCGCCGTTCGACTCGGCCGCGTTCGCCATGGAGATCGACCGCTTGATTGCCCGCTGCACACCCGAATTGATGGCGCGGGCGTCGGAACTCGGCAGCCCGGACGCGACGCCGGTGCTGATCATCGGCATGCCGCGGTCTGGCACAACTCTGGTCGAGCAGATCGTCTCCATGCATCCAGAGGTCGGGGCGGGCGGCGAGTTGCATTTCTGGAACCAGCGCGGGGCGGGGTGGCACCGCTCGGACGCGGAGGGGAACGAGGGGCCGATCCTCGCCACGGAGTTCCTCGCCACGGAGTTCCTGGCCAAGGCGGCGGCTGACTATCTCGGCGTGCTGCGCGCGATCGCGCCGACAGCGGCGCGAGTGACCGACAAGATGCCATTCAACTTTCTCTGGGCAGGGCTGATCCACATGGCATTCCCGCGCGCCATCATCATCCATTGCCGCCGCGCTGCAATCGACACGGCGCTGTCGATCCATCAAACTCATTTCCGTCCTGGCCTGGCGTTTCCGACCGGAGGCGCCGAACTGGTCGCGTACTTCCGCCATTACCAGCGGCTCATCGACCATTGGCGGGGCGCGCTGCCGGGGGATCGCTTCATTGAGGTCGATTACGAGGACCTGACCCGCGGACCCGAACCAGTGATCCGGCGGATCATCGCGGCCTGTGGCCTGGCGTGGGACGACGCATGCCTGCGACCCGAATGCAATCCGCGGGCGGTTAACACGCCCAGCAAGTGGCAGGCCCGGCAGCCGATCTATCGCACCTCCGTCGCGCGCTGGCGACGCTACGAACCCTGGCTGGGGCCCCTGCGCGCGCTCGTCGATGTTAACGAGAATCTATGACGGGTCGGGACCGGACACGGGTAGCGGCCGGTGGTGTTTGGACTGAGGGAGTCTACCTCGCCGGAAAAACACGAAGACAACGTCCAGGAAACGGACTCTGCTTTACGTGGAGTTGCGTGTCACAATCGGCGAGAAAAAGTTAAGCCTCCGTTGACGGAACTTTCACCTGATCTTCATAGAGCCTTCACATCTCGTCCGTGGTTCGGGTCTATTATGGCTGATCATAGGTCACCCCGATATCGCACAGCCGATCCCGGTTGCATGATTAAAAAATCCAAAGAGGAGAACGGTTTATGTCTGGAAAAGCGTCTCGAAATAAGCCTCAAAAGAAGTCTCGAAAAAAGTCTCGACTCAACTGTATGCGTCCGCTCACTGGCGTGCTGGCGGCGGGGCTGAGCTTCTCGACGCTCGCCGCTGCTCAGTCCAAGGAGTACCCGAAATACTTCACCGGCCCGCAGTCAAACGGCTCGTGGGTCGTCAGCGATGGCGCGGTCATCACGCCAGCCGGCACCCAAGTCGACCTTGGCATCCGGGTCCGCGCGAAGGCCATTGCGCTGAACCCCACTGCCAAGAGTCACACCGCTGCCGTCCTCACCCTGGGCGCGACGCAGGCCGTCGAGATTTTCGACACCAACACCGGCAATGTCCTGCAGAACTACGTCACGTTCGGAACCGATTCAAGCGGCAGCTACAGCGGCATCGCCTATTCGGCGAACGGCCAGTACCTGGTGTTTAGCCAGGACAGTAGCAATGTCACGATCGCCAAGGTCAATGCGCAAGGCTTGCTGGAAGACGACGCCCAAGTCTTCGTGGCGCCGAACAATTCCTTCATCGCGTGTTTCCCGAACAGCCCGCCGGCCTCCTACGGCAACCCCTGCGGCTCGTTCTATTCCGGGTACACCTCTTATCCCGGCGGCGTCGCGCTCTCCAAGGATGGCAGCAGCGCCTATGCCCTGCTGAACCAGAACAACACGCTCACCCAGATCGACTTGACCGCGACGCCGCCGACGCAGGGTACGCAGATCCGCGTCGGGAATGCACCGCACAGCATCGTGATCGCCAGCAATGGCACGACCGCCTACATCAGCAACGAGGGTGGCCGAGCCGCTACACAGGCGGACTTCCAGATCAATTCCGCCGGGACTGAAATCGTCGCCGACCCGTTTGTTGGCGCTGCGATCACTGGTACCGTTTCTGTAGTTGATCTGCCCACGATGACGGTCCTCAGTACCATCTCGACCGGTCTACACCCGACCGGGATGGCGTTCTACGGGGGGAACCTGCTGGTCGCCAATACCTATAGCGACACCATCTCGGTTATCGACACGGCCACTAACGTGGTGGGGCGGACGATCAACCTTGCGCTGCCCATCGGAGTGCCCGGCCAAGGTCCGGCCTATGGCGCCGGTCCGAACTCGATTGCCGTCGACAGCAAGAATGCCGTTGCCTACGTCGCGCTTTACAATGCCAACGCGATCGCAGTGGTCGACCTCAGCCCCGGCGCGACGAATCCCGTCTTGGGCATGATCCCGGTAGCGTATGCTCCGAGCTCGGTCGTGCTGGACGCGACCAATAACACGCTCCTCGTCGCCAACGACAAGGGCATCGGCGCACGTCTTTCGTATGAGTGCGACCATGGCGTCTGCGGCTACAATACCCACCAGGACAATGGCACGGTCAGCATTGTCCCCGTGCCGCTTCCCGGAACCTTGCAGGCGATGACGCAGCAGGTTATCTACAACAACCACTGGGATCTGGCGCAAAATATCGCGTCTGCCAGCGGAGGCAACCCGAAGACGAAGCCGGTCGCACTCCCGGCCAAGATCGGCGATCCGTCGCTGATCAAACACGTTTTCCTGATTGTCCGTGAAAACCGCACCTATGATCAGATCCTGGGCGACGTGGCCGCTGGCAATGGCGACCCCTCGTTGGCAGTGTTCGGCGACGGCTCGGCAGCCGGTGGCACCCCGGTCACGCCGAACGCGCACCTGTGGGTGCAGCGCTTCCCTCTCTTGGACAATTTCTACGACCCAAGCCGACAGTCGGCGGATGGTCACCAGTGGATCCAAGAGGGCATGGCGCCCTATGCCGACGACATCCAGTCGCCGGACTGGGTCCGCAGCTATCCAGGCGGGAATGCCGGCGATGCGCTTGCCTATCAGAACAAGGGCTTCCTGTTCTCGGAAGCGGAGGCTGCCGGTCTGCCGGTGAAGATCTACGGCGAATACATCGAGAACAATACGTACAAACAGCCGAACGGGTCGAAAAAAGAGCCGAGCTGGAGCGAGTTTTACGCTGACTCGCAGTGCTTCGAGGGAGGGCCTGATTGCGGACCTCCAGGGACCCCGGGCGAGACGACGCTGTACTATCAGAACACGATTCGGTCAGAGTCCTCCATCCCGGCCGTGTATAACTACATGGTAAAGAACTTCCCATACTTCGATCTGAACATTCCCGACCAGTTCCGCGTCGATCTGTGGGTGCAGGACTTCAACAATGACCTCGCGGCCGGTACGGTGCCTGCGATGGAACAGCTGTGGATCATGGACGACCACACCACCGGCCCGCCGACCCCGCAAGCCGAACAAGCCGATAACGACCTTGCCGTTGGGCGCATTATCGACTACATCAGCCACAGTCCGATTTGGTCCAGCTCGGCGATTTTCATCGAGGAAGACGACGCGCAGAACGGCGTCGACCACATCGACGGTCATCGCAGCCCAGGCTATATCATCAGCCCATACGTCGTGCAGAACGGACCCACCGACCACACCTACTACACGCAGGTCAACATGACGCGGACGATCGAGCAAATCCTCGGTCTGCCGCCGATGAACCAGTTCGACCTCATTGCGTCGCCGATGGGGACGGATTTCGTCAAGGGCACGCCGCCCGCGGATAACTTCCTGCCGTGGACGCACGTGCCGAACCAGATCCCGCTCAGCCAGGGCGTCGGAGACAACATAGTCGATGACTCGAAGGACAGCCCGGCGGTCAAATCCCTGCGGAAGGGTTGGCTCCAGAAGAAGGAGGAGATCTCCGCTGGCAAGATGCACAAGCCCGACTCCGAAGACCCGGACACTGTCAACCATTTCGACTGGTACATGTCGACCGGGTTTACGCGGCCCTATCCGGGTGAGAAGACGGTTCGCCCCGCGAGCGAATTCAACAACCCGGCACCGGCTGGTGACGGGGACGACGACTAAAACACGTTCCGAATGCAACTGCCCTCTCCCCGATAACGGGGAGAGGGTTTTTTGTTCCCGCTTCAAACGCGAAGTCCCCACCAACCTGAATCCGCCCGCCACGGGCGTGAACGTTACTGCCGAGGGGTTCGTCCCGCGACAACGCAAAGAACACAAAGTCGCCGAAGCGCTGGGGTTAGCCCCGAAAAGTCTCGGAGAGGATCATGTCGGCTTCGATACGAAGACGGGGATGGTGGGCGGAATTGAAATGGGGATCTCCTTCGCCGGAGATTTATCCGAAGACCAACAACGCAGACTGTTGGAGATCGCCGGCAGTAACTTCGCCGGTCCCGATTGAAACGAAACTGCTTGTTTCTAACTCTCTTTTAATCTGAATAAGGTCTCGTCGGAACCCTAATTTCCGCAGCGGAGCAAGCTGCTGTGAGAATTAGCATAAACGTCGGGCGGAAAGCTGAACGCCCTTGACTCGCCTCGAAAACCCTTTTTGGGCCGCGGAACCGCTTCAGGACGGCAACGCATCAATCATTGCGTCGACGTCCTCTTGCGAGTTGCCGCGGAGTATGGGCCGGTCCCGCTGGCCGTTGTGGCTGATTATCTCAAGGCTTGTGAAGAGGCCAAGATTGTGGTGCTTCGCTAGGTCGTGGAGGCGAAGGACTACATCTTCCACCCGTACCAGAAGCGTTGAACCGCGCCTGCCCGGACATTGCTTCGGCACAATAGCCTGAAGCGACGACAGGGTGACGATCTAAGGGGCGGTTGCTTGTAGCGCAGCGCTCGCTCTTCGGGCGATAAGCTCGAAGCCCTTGGACTGGGCCATTTTTGCCGTTTCTTCGAGCCGTTTTCGGCCTGCGTCCCGGTTTTTCCTTTGCATCTGAACTTCGCCCAGGGCGAGAGAGGCCTCCAGTTGCAACCGAAAAAGACCCAGGTTGCGCGCCCGGGTCAGCGCGTCTTGAGCGCTGGTCTCGGCTCCGCCCAGATTTTTTCCGGCGGCCATGACATAGGCATAATTCAGAATCACAGGGATGCGCACGATTACGTCCTGACTCTTTTCGGAAAGGCGGAGCGCTTCAGCAATGGCTGCGCGCGCCTCGTCTACCTTCCCTTGTTGAAGCAGGGCCCTGGACAACATCGATTGTGCGAAGATCTCCTGATCAGCGTAAGCGTCGGCGCGAAATGCCTCGACGGCCGAGCGACTGAGTTGTTCCGCCTCTTCGCCTTTGCCGGAATCGCAATCCAATTCCGCCAGCGCCAAGCGAGTTTCAGCGGCGTCGCTCTTATTGCCAAGTTCCTCTTGCAGGGAGAGGGACTGGTGATAAGCCTGTTGTGCCTCGCCGGCTTTCGCCTGTTGCCGAAATACTCGCCCCATTTCGGTGAGCGTTTCGGCGTAAAAGTTCTTTCCGCCAATCTCGTGCTGAATCGCCGAGGCCTGCTGGTACATTTTGTACGCCCCAGGCAGATCTCCCTGTTCTAACAACACGTCTCCAATTACGGCCAGGGCTTGCGCAGCCGAACCGCGATGTCCCACTTCGTTCGACAACTCGAAAGTCTGTTGAAAATGGTTAAGCGCATCTTGCAATCTCCCTTGCCGCCGTAAGAGGATGCCGGTATTGCCCATCACTTTAGCCATTCCATACTTGTCGCCTGCCTTTTGGTAGGCGCGGAACGATTCGTCATACACGCGTCGTGCGTCGGTGAAGTCACCTCTCTTGGCGGAAATCAAGCCGAGGTCGAGCAGTTCTTCCGCTTGACCTTTCTCATTGCCGAGGGCTCGATCAATGGTGAGCGCTTGACTATACAACTTCTCAGCCGCCGCGAAATCGCCCTGATTAATGGGGACTTCAGCCATTTCGTGCAAGGTCTGAGACAAACCGAAGCGGTCTCCCGCGGCTTCATAGATCTGTCTCGCTTCTTCGCAGGTGCTCTTGGCCTTTTCGTTTTCACCAAGATCGGCTAAGGCTCGGCATTCAGAAGTACGTGCGCGAGCCAGGAGAAGTTTCGCGCCCTGTTCACTTGCTTTTTGCGCCGCGAGCTCCGCTGCGTCTCGTGTGAGCTTGTGGTCGCCGAGCGATCCAGCGGCGTCGGAACGGGCCAAATCGATCCGGGGGCTGTCCTTCGTCTGTGCGTCGAGAGCATCGAGAGCGGCCAGGCTGCGCAATGCATCTTTGCCCCGGCCGCCGGCAGTTTCCACGTTGGCCAACTGCAAGCCGTACTCGAGATTGTCCGGGAAAAAACTGAATAGGGTCTGGTAGGCTGCAATGGCCTTTTCCCAGTCCCTGCTGGTCTCATAGAACCGGCCCTCGACCAGGAGGTGCTTCTCACGGGAGAGATTCGCGGCGCCATCCAACGCTTTCCTGGCTTCCTGCTGAGCGTTGGAGTCGTAGCCAAGGGACAACCACGTTCTGGCGAGCTCGGAGTGAGCCAGAGGGAAGGAGGGATCGGCGGCGACGGCGGAGCTGAGGAGATCGCGCGCCGACAGGGCATCAAATGCCCTGATCTTGGCAAGGCCCTGCGAATAGGGACGCATGGCTTCGGGATTCGACGGCAGCTCGGCGCGAACTCCATCGGATTCGATTGGGGAAAGCTTTTCCAGTCCAAACCGCTCACGCAAACGCGCACCAACCTGCGAAGCGAGTTCGATGATGGTTTTCTCCGTGCCAGTTTCCGAGAGGGCAGCGACAGTTTCTCCGCGAGCCGTTTCTTCGAGTCGAAGGTCGAGGCGAACCTGGCCTCCCTTGTCTTTGCCGAGGTCGAGATAGGAGCCGAGAATTATGAAGTCGCTAGCCAGATTCTTGCGGACTTTTGCCAATGTATCGCGAGGCAGGCTCTCGATGTCGGAAAGACCAAGGTCGATTTTCGTGCGCGCGACGGTCTCGTCCGGCACGATTCGCAATTGCTCGCCAGCCGCCATTTCCGCAGTTAACGTCTCGGACAGCGCGGTTGAAACCCACGCCGTGTCTTGGCGATCAGAAAGATTCTTGAAGCCCAAGATGGCCACGGAACGGCGTCCTTGAACCTGAGCGTTTCTGTTCTGCGAGACGGTGGATTCGGACGCGGCTGCATTCTGGCGCGAGACGCGGTGCATTTGCCAAGTCGCCAGGGCGGCCACGAGGCCAAGAACTACCAGAGCTGCGGCCAATGACTCCCTATGCCTGCGAAGGAACCTCCCGCTGCGATAACCGAGGGTGGACTTGCGGGCCCGGACAGGCATGCCCGTGAGATGGCGCTCGATGTCGAGGGAGAACTCTTCGACCGAGCGATAGCGGCGTTCGGGCTCCTTGCGCAGCGCCTTCAATACGATGGTGTCGAGATCGCCGCGCAAGCGACGTTGCAGTTCAAATGATTGCAAGCCGCGACGGCTGCTCACTCCCGCGGGAGTGATGGCAGTTTGTGCATCGCCCGTGTCGGATCCTTCTTCTTCGGTCCGGTGAATGACAAGGCTCGGTTTTTCGGGCTCGGTTTCGCAAACCAGCCGCTCCATCTCCAACAGAGACCGGCCCGCACCGCTGTAGGGGCGATGGCCGCTGAGCAATTGAAAGAGCAAAACACCGAGGGAATAGACATCGGTGGCGATCGTGACCGCGCGGCCGCGAATCTGCTCGGGGCTGGCGTATTCCGGAGTCATGGGACGCCAGTCGGTTCGAGTAATGAGCGCGGTTTGGAAGCACTCCGGATTCAGCAGTTTGGCGATGCCAAAGTCCAGGAGCCGGGGCACACCTCGCTGGGCGATCAGGATATTGGAAGGCTTGAGGTCGCGATGAATCACCAACTTTTCATGCGCATACTGCACGGCCGAACAGACGTCGCGAAAAAGCCGCAAGCGGTCGTCGATGGAGAGCCGGTGAAGATCGCAATACTGGTCAATGGGCGGGCCTTCCACGTACTCCATCACCAGATACGGCGAACCCTCATCGCTGCTTCCACCATCGAGCAGTTTGACGATGTTGGGGTGGTCCAGCGTGGCGAGGGTCTGGCGCTCGTTGCGGAAACGCTGCAGGACCTGTTCGGTGTCGATTCCGGGCTTAACCATTTTTATCGCAACTTGTTTGCGATAGTTCCGGTCGTCGCGCTCGCCTAAATAAACGACCGCCATGCCGCCCTGGCCAATCTCGCGGAGGATGCGGTACGCCCCGATCCTTTTCCCCGTTAAATCGCGCGACTGCGCGAACGCCAGATCGGCGGACAAAAGATCGGCGGCGGGAGAATCCTCAAGAAAGGTTGCGGCTCCATCAAAGCTTGCCAGCAGTGATTCTATTTCGGTGCGAAGGGACTCATCGCCGGCGCAAGCCTGGCGCAAGAAGTCGCTTCTTTCCGTGGGGTCGCGCTCCAGGGCCAACCCGAACAGTTCTTTTACCTGGTCCCACTTTTCAGGCATGCTTCTCGGCGCCTTTGCGCAGTTCACGCGCCAGCCAGGCTTTGGTCAGACTCCAATTGCGCTTCACCGTGGTGCGGGATACGCCCTGGACTCCGGCAGCCTCATCAATGCTTAAACCGCCGAAGAAGCGCAACTCCACCAGTTGCGCTTGCTGGGGATCGAACTCAGCCAGCCGGGTGAGAGCTTCATCCAATTGAATGACATCGGCCCCCTTGCCCTTAGAAACGACCTCTGCCTCCTCCAGGAAAACTTTCTCGAACTCCTGGCCGCGCTTCTTGGCATCATGACCACGGCTGTAGTCGACCAGAATCCGGCGCATTAGTTGTGAAGCGACGCCCATAAACTGCTCTCTGTTTTTCCAATGCACTTCTCTTTGACCGGCCAATCGAAGATAGGCCTCATGCACGAGGGCGGTGGTTTGCAAGGTGTGATCACTTCGTTCCCGCCGCAAGTAACCAGACGCCAATCGGCGCAGTTCGGAGTAGAGCACCACGACCAATTCGGCCGCTGCCTTGTCATTGCTCACGTTGAGTTCACTCAGGAGAGTGGCTACATCTCTCGGCTGATCCATAAGGACCGGGAGCTCGGACCAGAAATGCCGGGGCATCAACGAGCACCGCAGCTCGCAAATTGCTCAAACCTGGACCGATAAGAAAATATAAAAGCGGGGGAAGGATCGATGGGAGTCAGCGACCGCCCTCTATGTGCCCCAAGGGTCGCGCTCTCCAGCCCCGGAGTATACCTCAATTCGACTGTCAAACGAATAGGACTTAATGTCCAAAGCCAGACCGCCAGCAGATAACAAGAAGGTGCGGACCAATTGTCATCGTTGTTTCGCGTTACCAGATGGGGGCCGGGTTTGGACCGTGGGGGTTAGAGACCGCAGGTAAACATCAGGGTCCTAACGCCCCATAACACACTTCCAAAACGACCCCTAGCTTCGACTACAAATCAGGAAGAATTCTATGAAACGGAAACTCGCGATGGTGGCTCTCGTTCTGTGCTCTGGCCCACCGGCGCTACCGTTTTGCGTACGCCGTTCCGGAAGGATGATAGGGAGGATCGGAGACCAGGCGGATGTACGAAATTAGCGCCTCGATGTCTGTCTTGCTGAGAGTGTAGCCGTAAGGGGGCATCAGCGCAGACCGGTTGAGTGCGGGCCCGCCGTGGCTGATGATGGCGGTCAAGTCGTCGGCACTCATTTTGTTGAGCGTGTCACCCTCGGTGAAGGGATGCGGCTTGACTTCAAGATTGTCGTAATTGGAGACTTGCTCGGGCGTCGACTCGGGGTCGTGGCAGCGGGAGCAATACTTCTGGTTGAGCTGAAATCCGACTTGCTGCTGATATCCCAAGGCAATTTCTTCGATTTTGAGATCGACCGATTTCCGCGCTTTCGTAGCGGTGTGCGCCGTAAGTCGATACCTGCCTGGCATGCTCCCCAGCGCGACGTTCGTGCTGAACTGTCCGCTGGAATCAGTAAGGCCAACTGCCGGGTCAAAAGTGACATTCCCACTTCCGCTAAACTCCACCAGCGCTCCGGCGACAGCGGTACCTTTATCGTCGTTGACCTGCACCACCACAGGCTGGGCCAGGACCGTGCCGGTTGCGCCGATCTGCTTGCCTCCACTTGACTCCACAAGGGTGGCGCCAAACGCCGTGGGCTGCGGAGTCGGGGCAGAACCACGATCGCGTGCGCAACCGGAACTCGCGAAAGTGAGGGAGACCAAGAATACCGTTCGCCAATGCTTCGTCATGTTTACTTCTTCGCCTCCCGCTGGCCGGAGCCCTTTTGCGTCATCAGGAATGCGGTCAGGGCGCGGGCATCTTCGTCATCCATGTTGCGGTTGGGTTCGATGGTGCCCGGTTGCAAGGCTTGAGGATTCTTCAGCCAGTGATAAATCCACGCGGCATTCAGGCGCGAGCCTACCTGGGTGAGTGTGGGTCCGACGTAGCCTTTGTCGACTTTGGTATCAATGATGTGGCAAGCCTGGCATGCGTACTTGGAGTAGAAAAGCTGTTTTCCCTGCTCGAGTTCGGCAGGCGGATAGGCGTTGGAGGGCATCGAGTCGCGGTCGAACGCCGGAGTCTGATAAGCGGTCATCATGTAATCGGTGAGTTCGTTGATGTCGCTCTCTGAAAGATTGAACTGCGGCATGCGGCGGATCAGAGCTGGGCGCAACGTGCCGGGGTTCTTGAGAAATGCCTGCAGCCACTGACGCTGCACCGCAGTTCCTTCCCACGACAGGTCGGGAGCCATGTCACCACCGCGGCCATTGATGGCGTGGCAACTGAAGCAAGCTAAATCCGAGATGAGTTTGCCGGCTTTGCCCGCGGGTTGGTAGCTCGACGGGGCTTTGGCGGGAACGCTCCATACCAGGGGCAAGTCCTGTGCGCGGTCGGTGAGCGCGAGCAATGCGGTGGTCAAAGCATCGATCTGCGAAGGCGCAAGTCCGTACTGCGGCATTTTCAGTCCCGGGCCAAACGAACGCGGCTGCCGGATCTTAGCCGCAATGTAGTCGGGTGTGCTGTGCTTCATCCCGGGCAGGAAAGAAATCTGAACCAGGGGCTTGCTGCCGATGCGGGTCAATTCTGGAGCGAAGTTATCCGGCTTCCTGATGCCGCTGATCTCGTGGCAGGCGGCACAACCGTATTCAACCGTCAGGCGCTTGCCATGTGCAATCTGTTCCGGCGTCGCGGCGTCGAGGTGGACGTTCGCCAGAAGATCGGAATCCGTTTTGTTTCCGAGGTAGGCAGTGAGCAGGGAGACTTGTGGATCGGTGAAACGGTAGTGAGGCATCGCCGTTTCCGGATCGTAGATGCGCGGGTTGCGCAACCATGCGCGCAGCCATTCCGGTTTTGCCTTGTTGCCGATACGAGTTAGTTCGGGGCCGAGATCGCCGCCAACGATGTTTCCGGCCGCGTTCTGCACGGCATGGCAGGAGGCGCAGAACGACTCTCCGTACAGACTGGCTCCAGCGGTCGGGTCAGGCGCCTTCTGGTCTTTATTTCCAGTTCCAGACGCCGGCGCCGAATCTCCGGCAACCGGAGTACTGTTCGCGACGAGGAAAGCCGAAATATCGCGGGCGTCCGCGTCCGTCAACTTGTAGTTCGGCATCGTCGCGCTGACAGCGTAGGCTTGCGGGTCCTTCAGCCAGGCGTAGATCCATTCGCGGGTGGTCTTGTCGGCAATATGTGAAAGCGAAGGCGGATTATCAGTTGGTTGAACGGCGCTGCCATCGGGCAATTTGATCGTGTGGCAATGCACGCAGCCATATCGTCCCAGTAGATTGCGCCCCAAATTCAGTTGCGGGGTACCGGTGAGAGGAGCGCGATGGCACTGCCCGCACGAAGATTCCAGGTAACGTGCGGGAAGGATCGGTTCCTCCCAGGCGCGCGTGGTGTTATGCGCCTCGGCCACCTCAGTCGCCGGACCTTGTCCGCGATGACAAACCACACAGCCCCAGTCTTTTACGTTGTGGGCGACTGGAGGGTGAGAGCGAAATGGCTCGGGGACAGACGATGCGTCTTGCAGGGTCTTCTCGGTCACGGCCAGATGACAGGTAGTGCACCGATCAACCACGGCGAGTTCGGGCAGCCAGATCTGTTGGATTCCCGGAGTGAAATGATGCTGCAGCGTGGCGCTATCCGAACGGGTGGAAATAAATTTCTTGTACTGGCGCTGGTAATGTCGCCACTGATTGAAGAAATCCTTAGTCGGGGCAACGGCAAGCGCGATCAGCAACAGCAGGCTGGCCCAGCCAAAACGATGAACCGGAGACGCGAGGACATTCCGACGCAGCCATTCGGTGATCCGTTCGACCAACGGTGGCGCGCTCAAGAATTCCTCCAGGGCCATACCCAAACCCAGCCCGGGCCACGGAAGAGCGCTCCGACCGTGGTCAGAATCACTGCTTCCATCAAGAACCAGGTCATGATCCAGAAGGAGAGCGGTTTCGCACTTAGCCAGTTCTGAAATCGGCCCCGAGGATGTCCCGACCACATTGCTGCCAAGGCCATGAGAGCGGAGATCGTCAAGACGGGAATCATCGCATCCCATGCCCGGACGCGCAGCAGCAGCGCGGTCAAGGCAACGGCGATAAGGGCAAGGCCGGTCAGCCGCTGTGGCTTATTCCGATTCCACAGCGTTTCATCTTTAATATTCACGTGGAAAAATGGAACTACGATCAACGCGAGCACGATCAGCGTAGGAAGGATTACACCCGCAACAAACGGCGGGAAGTAGTGCAGCAGTTCCTGCAATCCCGTGAAATACCAGGGCGCTTTCGCGGGATTGGCGGTGTGTAGCGGGTCAGCAAGTTGTTCGAGAGGTGCGTTCCACAGCAGAGCCAGGCACACCAATACGACCGCCAACATTTCAATAGCGATCATTTCGCGAAAGAGCAGTTGGCCGTAGGAAATGCTCTTTTCTCCAGGAGCCCGCGACGGCAGCTGTCCCTCGCGCTCGGGAAGAGATTTCTTCATGATAGTTATTCGGATTTCTCCGCTTCCTCGGACTCCGGCGAATACATTCCGCCATCCTGGTGCAGACGCCACATGTGAATGCAAATCAAGGCAGTCACCGATAACGGTAAGATTACCGCGTGCAAAACATAGAAACGAAGCAGTGCATTCTCATTGACTGTGTTCCCGCCGAGCAAGACAAAGCGCATCTTTTCTCCGATGAAGGGAACCGAGGCCATGATGCTGGACCCCACCGTCACTCCCCAGTAGGAAGTCTGATCCCACGGCAGCAGATAGCCGGTATAACTCAGCAGCAGGGTCAGGAGAAGAAGAGTGGAGCCGACGACCCAGTTCAATTCGCGAGGCGGCCGAAACGCTCCGCGATAGAACACCTTGGCCATGTGAATGAACACCAGAAGAACCATTGCCTGCGCCGACCAACGGTGGAGATTCCTGAGGAAAAATCCGGACGACACGACAAACTGCAGATTTTTCATGTCCGCATAGGCCTGCGGAATGGAGGGATGGTAATAGAGCATCAGCAGGAGGCCGGTGCTCAATTGAATGGTGAAAGTGCCGAGCGTCAGCGCGCCTAGATACCAGGTGTGGCGGAATCCAAGTTGCGGCTCGCGCACCCGGTCTCGGGACATGTGTTTCAGTTCGGCGCCCCAGCGGGCGAGTGCTGTAAGCGGATTCCGAATCGCGCCCTCTGCGTGGTTGCGCCCAGATTTTTCCATGTTCACGCTCGCACGTACTCTTTCTTAGGAGCAACCTTCGTTGCCCGGTCGACCAACAAGTCGCCATCGTCGTTGATCCACATCTTGAGCCAGGGCAACGGCTTTGGCGCCGGGCCGGTAACGATCGCTCCGTCGCGGTCGAATTTGCTACCGTGGCAAGGGCAGGTAATCATGTTGATTTCTGGTTGCCAAATCGTGAGGCAGCCGAGATGAGTGCACACTGCACTGAGCGAGAAGAAGCCTTCCTGCGAATGAATGATGTAGATGCCCGAGTTTACGTCGAGCATGACTGAGTTCAGCGCATAGCGCTCAGGCTTGCCGACGTTGACCACCGGCGAGGGTTCGTAGAGTACATTGGGCTCCAGGTACTGATAGGCGAAGGCAACCGTGCCCGCGGCGGCGATTCCAAGGGAACCTAGTCCGAGTTTCAGGAAGAAATTGCGCCGGTTGAGCTCCTCGTCAAATTGTGGCGCCTTGGAGTCGTCCGCCATCCCTGTCTCCTAACCGGCTGCAATTACAGTGTTCTGCCGGTCCTTATTTGCTGAGTGCGAAATCGGCTTTGCCTTCGCCGGACACGGTCACTGGCTTCGACTGGTTTTTGGCGCCCTCGTGCCACGCGGTCACCGTGTAGGTGCCATCGGGAACGTTTTCAATCTTGTAATCTCCCGAGCTGTTGCTGACGGCAGAGTAAGGAGTGGGCGCCACGATGACATAAGCGGCCATTTCGGGATGAACATTGCATAGCAGCGGCACGACGCCAGGATCATCAAACTTGAAGGAACGCTTTTCGCCCTTCGGCCATGTGCCCAGGTTGTGGCCGAGTTTTTTGTTGCCGCTAATGGCAGTCCAGAACACGTTGTGGGCAACCGTGTCGCTGTTGAGGAAGTCAACCGTAGAGCCTTGCTGCACCACGACAATGTGCGGAACAAACATCAGGCCTTTCTGATCGACGACCGTTTTTGCTGTAGGCGGGGGGAAAGTCTTGCCCGCAATGGCTTCGACGTATACCACCGATTCGCCCTTCATACCGGAAATTTTCCCACTGATCGTACCCGCACTGGCGGTTAAGCTCATCGCTGCAACCAAGGCCATCACCATCATCATCATCAAACTGCGTTTCATTGATCTCTCCTCGTTGGTCTCTGCGGCCGTTTCAACTTGTTCGCGGTGGCGCTCACGCTGCGAAAGCGCAACCCGGCTGAGCCGCTACTGATTCTATACCCGCCAGTCAGAATAGGAATTTCATATCCAGATAAACCGTGTTATTTGCGCTTGCGTTGCGACCTGCGCCATCGTAGTTGGTTGAGCCGCCATTGAAGCGCGTATATCCGGTATATTGAGCGGCGAGCTGCAGATTCTGCCACGGCCAAACTGAGATGTTCGCGATATATCCGGCGCTTCTCGGGTCGCCATTGGCGCTGCCGCTAATCGGAGCCTGCGAATAGAGCAAAGCGTCAGCCGTGCCCTCGGTTATGAACCAACCGAAAGTGCCGGAATAGCGAGTGCCCAAGTGGAATTCGACATTGGACATGAAGGTATCCAGATGGTGCCCACACACGGATGCCAAACCGTTGTTGCAGCTGTATGCCAACTGGGAATTTTCCCGGATATACGTGCCCCGCAACGACAGTACGTCCTTCCTGAACAATGTTCGATCATACTGAGTGTCAAAGGCCCAATCCGTGTATCCGTCGTAGAGGTCATTGGTCCCGTCATTGATCCCGTTCGGGGTGCTCTTCATGTGGATTCCGTAGGTGCCGATCTCAAACTGCGTGGTCCCGGTCGATTGCTGCCAAGCGGCGCGCCAGTATGGAGCAACCCCGACGATGTTGTTGGTATAACCAACTCCTGGATTAGGCTCAGGGCCGCCCACGTGCTGCGAGCGATAAACATCGACATTCAGATACAGATGATCGTTCCACATCGCGTAGCCGCCAAAGCCTGCCACGTCCTGCGCCAAGAGACCATCAATGATGGGAGCGGCGGTAGGAGTCGGTGCAACGTTGCTGGCGATCCAGGGATACCCCCATGCGGGCGTGCTGTTCCAAAGATCCTCTACGGTCGGATTGTTGTTGAGGTCCAAACCGTAGACCAGTTCCTTGTCACTCAACTTCGTCTTATTCGCGAAGCGGATATCTGTGTTATCGCTCGTGAAATGGTCGGATTGGGTTTCGTAAGTTACTTGAAGAAAACTGCCGACGTGGCTCGTCCATGCTCCGGAAAGGAAGAGCGACATATCTTGCGGAATTTGAAAACTGCCATTTTGGGTCGCCGGCACCGGTGAGTTGGTTGAGGTAAATGAGGTCTCAAACATTACAGAAAGGGGCAGCGTCGAGAGAAGATCAAGCGCAGCACGCGTTTTGCCTCCTTCCGCCTTCACGACTTTGGTGTCATCCCCTCGATCAACGTAACCGAGCAGCTTGAACCTTCGTCCGGCAGGGTTGAGTTCCGGAGGCGCATAATGGCAGCCACTGCACGCCAAGCCCGTCTGCCGGGCATAGCTTGGAACTGCCCAGGCGCTAGGCGGATTCAATGCGGCAAGAACCAACAAAACCATGATAGGAACTGTCACATGCAAAGACGTCCGCACTTTTCTTATCCGGAACCTCGTTTCTATCTCCGAAAGTAGCGCTAACTGGTGCCTTGTATCCATTTGATTGCCTCCCTTGGCGAGGGCTTAGGTCGTTGGCCCCACTTTTTTATTAAGACCTACTCCTTCGCTAACTAGGCAAATAGTGGCTTTCGTGGTTCTCCGGTTCGTCGATAGCGAGGCCTGTTGCAGCATCGCAAGGGCGTGCGATCACAATCACGTTGTCGGGTGTTGTACGCGAACGAACATTTGCAAACACTTATTACTAATTGAACGAATTAAGCGGGGTCGGGGCCCTTATGACCGGGATGGAGTGTCTGTTCTTGAAGACAAAACCATGAAGAAACGGTGCGGCGACATCGGCTGGGGGAGGCAACTGGGGCAAGTACTATTCGGCAGGGTCGTAGTTCAGATTTTGCCCGAGCCATCGCTCGACTTCTGCCACGCTCATCCCCTTGCGTTCGTGATAGTCGGCGACCTGATCGCGGTCGATCTTGCCGAGGTTGAAATATCGCGATTCCGGGTGGGCAAAGTAAAGCCCACTGACGCTCGAGCCGGGCTACATCGCGAACGACTCAGTAATCAGCATCCCGGTGTTCGCCTGCACATCGAGCAAACGCCAAAGCGTGCCCTTCTCCGTGTGATCCGGGCACGCCGGGTATCCTGCGGCCGGCCTGATCCCACGGTACTTCTCCTGGATGAGATCGGCGTTGCTCAGGCCTTCTTCACGCCCGTAACCCCATTCGTCGCGCACTCGCTTGTGCAGGCATTCGGCGAAGGCTTCAGCCAGGCGATCGGCGATGGCCTCCGCCATGATTGCGTTGTAGTCGTCGTGTTTGGCCCTGAAATCGTCGCACAGTTCCTGCAAGCGGATCCCGGTGGTTACCGCGAACGCCCCGATATGATCGGGCAACGCTGTTTCCTGCGGTGCGATGAAGTCTGCGAGCGATCGGCACGGCTCATTGCCTTCCTTGTTTGATTGTTGACGGAGGAAGTGGAATCGTTCGAGGGCCTTGTGGCGTGTGTCGTCCGTGTACAACTCGACGTCGTCGCCGACGGCGCTGGCGGGAAAGAAGCCGTATACGCCCCGTGCAGTGATCAACTTCTTCCGGATGATGACATCCAGAAGCGCATTGGCTTCGGTGAAAATCTGACGGGCTTGTACGCCTTGTCCATCGTGCTCAAGAATACGGGGATAAACGCCCTTCAGTCCCCAGGTGTGGAAGAACGGCGTCCAGTCGATGAAGTCGCGCAGGGTGGCTAGAGGAAAGTCGTCCAGCACGCGCACACCGGTAAATGCCGGCGCAGGCAGATCTTCGGCTCGCCACTGGATAGGGGTCCGTCTTTTTCGTGCCGCCTCAAGGGAGACGACGGCCAGGCGTGGAGTGGAGTGGGCCTTGCGGAGCGCCTCATAATTGGCGCTATGCTGCGCCACGAACGCGGTTTTCCCCTCATCGCTCAGAAGGCTGGTGGTCACGGGCACCGCCCGGCTAGCATCCAGTACATGAACCACGGGCTCACTGTAATGCGGCGCAATCTTAACGGCGGTGTGCGCACGGCTCGTGGTTGCGCCGCCGATCAGCAGCGGCAACTTGAAGCCCTGACGTTCCATCTCGCGAGCAACGTGCACCATCTCGTCAAGGGACGGAGTGATCAGCCCGCTGAGTCCGATCATGTCCGCCTTTTCCGCCTTGGCGCGTTCGAGGATCTTTTCACAGGGGACCATCACCCCCATGTCGATCACCTCGTAGTTATTGCAGGCGAGGACGACGCCGACGATGTTCTTGCCAATGTCGTGAACATCACCCTTGACGGTTGCGAGCAGGATTTTTCCCTGTGCTTTGACAACCTGGCCGGACGCAGCCATGGCAACCTTCTCGGCCTCCATGAAGGGCGTGAGGTGGGCAACCGCCTTCTTCATCACGCGGGCAGACTTGACCACCTGGGGCAAGAACATTTTGCCGGCGCCGAATAGATCACCGACAACACTCATGCCGACCATCAGTGGGCCTTCGATCACCAAAAGAGGACGGCCGAGTTTGACGCGAGCTTCCTCGGCATCGATTTCTATGTAGGTGTCGATGCCCTTGACCAGTGCGTGAGAGAGACGCTCTTCCACCGTACCGCTGCGCCATTCTTCGGCCTTCTTTTCGCTTACTACCGCGCCTTCGTGCTTAAGCGATTCGCCGTGCTCGACCAAGCGCTCGGTCGCGTCCGGACGGCGGTTGAGGAGCACGTCCTCGACCAGCACTTTGAGCGCGGGATCAATTTCCTCGTACACCTCGAGCATGCCGGCATTGACGATACCCATGTCCATGCCCGCCGTGATGGCGTGATAAAGGAAGGCAGAGTGCATTGCCTCGCGCACCTTGTTATTGCCTCGGAAGCTGAACGAGATGTTCGAGACGCCACCGCTAACCTTGGCGTGGGGCAGATTGGCTTTGATCCAGCGGGTCGCGTTGATGAAGTCAACCGCGTAGTTGTTGTGCTCTTCCATGCCCGTGGCAACGGTGAGGATATTGGGATCAAAAATGATGTCTTCGGGCGGAAAGCCGACCTCGTCGACGAGTATGCGGTAGGCGCGCTCGCAGACGCGGATCTTGTCCTCGTAAGTCGCCGCCTGGCCCTGTTCGTCGAAGGCCATGACCACGACGGCGGCGCCATATTTGAGGACGGTGGCGGCGTTCCTGCGAAACTTATCCTCGCCCTCTTTCAGTGAAATCGAATTGACGATGCCCTTGCCCTGCAGGCATTTGAGCCCAGCCTCGATGACCTCCCATTTCGAAGAGTCCACCATAAAGGGCACCTTGGCAACTTCCGGCTCACTCGCCAGCAACTGCAAGTAGCGGGTCATTGCCGTCACGCCGTCGATCATGCCCTCGTCCATGCAAATATCGAGGACATTGGCTCCGTTCTCGATTTGCTGCCGAGCAATGCTTACGGCTGCTTCATATTTGCCTTGCTTGATCAGCTTCGCGAACTTAGGCGAGCCGGCCACATTGGTCCGCTCACCGATCATGATGAAGACGCCGGACTGTTGGGTGAAGGGCTGCGATCCCGAGAGCCGGAGAGGCTTTGGCGTGGTGGGCTCGGCGGCGATCCCGCTATCCGACACGTTCACGCGCGACTCTCGATCGGGTGGGCGAAGGTTTCCTCAGTGGGCCGCGGCGCCCACTTTCGCGGAGGCTGGCCATCGAGCGCTTTGGCGATAGCCGCGATGTGCTCGGGGGTATTGCCGCAACAGCCGCCGGCAATGTTGATCAGCCCTGCTCGCGCAAAGTCGCCCAGATAACGCGCCATGTCCTGAGGACCAAGGTCGAACCCGGTTTTCGAAAGGGGATTCGGCAACCCGGCATTCGGGTAGCACGAGATGGCCACGTCGGCCTTCTTCGAGAGCTCCTCCAGGAATGGATACATGAGATCGGGTCCGAGAGAGCAGTTGAGCCCCACCGATAACGGTTTTACGTGGTGCACGGCATTCCAGAACGCCTCAGTGGTCTGGGCGGAGATCATGGTCTCGCCGCCACGCCCCACCGCCGCCGAGATCATTATGGGCAACTTCTTGCCGTCTTCATCGAACACTTCGCGGATGGCGACAAGAGCCGCCTTGGCGTTCAGAGAGTCGAAGATTGTTTCGACCAAGAGCAGGTCTACGCCGCCAGCGATCAGGGCGCGCACCTGCTGAATGTAGGCGGTCTTAACCTGATCGAACGTGACCACTCGGAAGCCTGGGTCATCGGCATCGGGCGAGTTCGAAAGAGATACGGTCAGCGGCCCGATCGCCCCCGCCACGAACCGTTGACGCGAAGTTGCACTGCCAACACGATCGGCCCATTCGCGGCACTGCCGCGCCGATTGCTCATTGATATCCCAAACCAGGCTGCCGAGGAAAGGATCGTCGATGATCTTTTGATAGAATGCGGGATCCTTCCGGAGGCCGTGCTCCCGCGGATCGTCGACAAAAAACTCGCTCTGGGTAATGCTGGTTGCGCCAAAGGTGTTCGTCTCGATGATGTCAGCACCGGCCTCCAGAAACCGGCGGTGGATGTCGCCGATCATCTCTGGCTTGGACAGGGAGAAAAGGTCACCGTTGTTCAGGAGGCCCTTCGTCGAGTTCTTGAAACGCTCTCCGCGGATGTCCGCTTCCGTCATGCCATAGGTGCGGATCGTAGTGCCCATCGCTCCGTCGATGATGGCGATTCGACTCTCGAGAATCTTTTCAAGAGGATGTTGATAGGCTATCGTCATTCGTTCCTGTTGGTCTTGAGCGCGGCGATTTTGGCAACGTCCCCGCGAAGCCACGGCGCTTGGCCGAAACGACTCGTTGAGTTCAGGGGCGCGCTTTCGGCTCTACGCCAGCTCTGGCACATTTCAGCACCGAAGCAAATCTCCTTTTATTATAGCGATTGGCGGGCTCAACTCTGGCGGGTGATCACTTATGGGAGCGGATTACCATCCGGGGTTCCAATAAGTTGCGTTTGTGGATAGCGATGCATTTGTCAGTTCGACCGCCAAACTGATAACCTCCTCGCGCAATGCCAATCCACCAAGGGAGGTTCGCGTGAAACAGCGTATCTTCGGGATCGTTTTTCTATTATTGCTTTCGACCTCATTGTCGGTTGCCGAGTCTGACCGGAAACACGTGGTGCTGAATCCGTCCGCCACGCGTCGCGCCTTCCCTTTCAGCGATGCAGTGCTGGTGGGAAACACGCTTTACGTCGCCGGCACGGTCGGCTTCGACGGCACGACCGGCAAGCCACCAGCCAGCGCAGAAGAGGAAGCCAGACTTGCCATGAACGGCCTCAAGCAAGTGATCGAAAGCGAGGGCCTGTCCATGGACGATCTGGTCTCGGTGCAGGTATTCTGCACCGACTTCACTCTGTATGACACGTTCAATGGCGTTTATCGAACGTACTTCCACGATCAGTTTCCGGCTCGGGCTTTTCTCGGAGTCGCAAGCTTGATCCGCGGTGCGCGCTTCGAGGTCATGGGGATCGCGGTCAAGCGGGCGAACTAGCAATCGCGGCGGCGATGACAATTGTTTCGATCAGCCACGATCCCCTTGTTCGGCCGCCGCACGGAAGCGTATGGTCTCGCCGACCGCCACTCGACCGGTGCGAGTGACCGCGCCGTAGATTCCCGCGTTGTTCTGGTTCGCCCGAACGATCGCCTTCAGCATCTCCGGCGCCGGACTTGCTGAGTCGGGATCAAGGTTCACCATCGAGCAGCGGACGTCGCGCATCGTGACGGTGATGGCGGGGGCGTCGTCCGCTTCGCCGAAGGTGAGCTCGCCGCCCAGCCACTCGTCCTCCTGGAAGGGAGCGGGTCGCAGCAAATGAACCAAAATGTTGGGGCGAAATCGTCGCACGTCCGGAGTCAGCCCGGCGAGGCGTCCGATCTCGCGCACGGTATCGGAGGCGATCACGGAGATGCTCGCGTCATCGAAGATGCCATGCTTCATCTGCATCATCTCAACGGGAGCCCCGTACCGGCGTCCGACCTCGGTGGCCAAGTCGTCGCCGAAGGCAGACATCAGTTCGCCATCGGGCGTGCGAATATGCGCAGGGAGAAGAAGGTTTGGCTGAGCAGAGTGTTGGGGAGTAGCGTCATCACGGCGGAGCGGAGTGAACAGGAGCAGGTCGGGAAGCTTGGCTGCGGTTAGCCATGGGAAGCCGCTGCGGTCATCGATCCGCCGGAGCGCCAAGCGTCGGTCACCTTCGAGGCCGTGCCAGCCGAGTTCGGCGACCTCGAGTCGCTCGCCGGCCATGGATTTCACGGGATACCGGAAGATCGCCTCCACCTGTCCGATTTCTACGAGCATGCTCGATCCGAATTCGTCCAACAGATACTATGGCGGTAAAAGGCCAGCCATCCGCGCGACAACGCCCGCGGATCACTGTCCTTAATATTTATATTCATTATCGTCGGCAATCCGCTAGACCTGGAGCACATCGCCTTCCCGTGCGACCATCTCGTACAACACAGGATTGACAAAGAAACCGATGAAAAGGCGGGAGATGAGGCCGGCGACGATCACGATGGCAAATGGCCTTTGAGTATCCGATCCGATGCCAGTGGAAAGGGCGGCAGGGAGCAATCCCAGGCAGGCAACAAGAGCGGTCATCATGATGGGACGGAGCCGAAGCAGGGACGCTTCCCGTGTCGCTTCGCGAATTCCCATTCCTTCCTGGCGGAGCTTGTTGATGTAGGAGACGAGAATGACGGCCGTCTCCACGGAAACCCCGAGCAATGCCATAAGGCCGAGGGCTGAGGAAACACTGAAGGGAGTGTGTGTAAGTTTCAAGGCAACCAGCGCTCCCACCGGTTCCGTCATAATGACTCCCAGGGCGATGGTGACCGGAAATTTGAAATTTCCGTAGAGTGCAAACAAGATCATGAAAATCAGGACTACGGCAAGAGGACCAATCACGTACATCTGCGACTTCGCCTCAAGCAACTGGCTGTATTCGCCACCCCACGACATGGTGTAACCCGGCGCCAAGGTGACGGCCTTCTTCACGGCGGCCTGGCCGTCTCGCACGGCCCGCTCAAGGTCGCGCCCCTCGATGCTGTACTGCACCCCGATGTAACGGGAGTTGTTTTCGCGATAGATAAAGGACGCACCGTTTCCCTGAGTGATGTTGGCGAGTTGGCTGAGGGGAATCTGCTGCCCATCGGGTGTGCCCACCAACAAGTTTCCAATCTCATGGGCGTTGCTGCGAAATTGGGGCTGCATTCGGACCACCAGATCGAACAGCTTCTCGCCTTGAATGACCTGGGTGACCGCCTGCCCGCCGACTGCGGCTGAAATCACAGCTTCCACGTCGGCAACGTTGATCCCATACCGCGCGATCCTGTCCCGATCGACATCGACCAACAGGCTGGGCTGGCCCAGTTCCCGAACGACGGTGAGGTCAGTGAATCCGGACACCTTGGACAGCGTGTTCTTGATCTGGATCGCTTTATCCTGAAGCACGTTCAGATCTTCACCATAGATCTTGACCGCCAGGGAACTCTTAAGACCGGTGAGTGCTTCGTCCACGGCATCTTCCGCGGGCTGGGTGTAATTGAAAATAATACCGGGAAAGGCGGTTAGTTTCCTGTTGATCGATTCGATCAGTTGTTTCTTATCTCCGACCTCGCCGCTCCACGATTTATCCTTGTACGGCCGCAGGCCAACATAGAATTCGCAGTTAAAAAAGCCGGTGGGATCGGTGCCATCGTCGGGCCGTCCTAGCTCGGAACCTACGACGGTAACCTGGGGATAGGACATCAGAATGTCGCGTATCTGAGGAGCGATGTGACTGGCCTCCTCAAAAGAAATGGTGTAAGGCATCGTAGCCCGGACCCAGAGCGCACCTTCGTCGAGGTGAGGCATGAACTCGCCACCGATAAAGGGCACCAGGAGCAGCGTAGCCAGGAAGATCAAGGTGGCGATGACCATGGTGGTCCTGGGCCGATTGAGCGACCAATCCAGTTGCACTGCGTATTTGCGTCTCATCCATTCAAACGCGCGGTTTGGTTTCTCGTGGACACCTTTCTTGAACCAATAAGAGGCGAGGACCGGTACCAAAGTCAGGGTCAGGATGAGGGCACCGACCAGGGCAAAAGACATGGTCTCGGCCATGGGGTGAAACAGTTTGCCGGAAGGCCCGGTCAAGGCGTAAATCGGCAGGTAGCCAGCGAGGATTACGGCGACGGAATAGAAGATCGGGCGATCCACATCTTTCGCCGCCGCGAGAATCACATCGTTCAGCTTGTATTCGTGCCCTTCCCGCAAGGCCAACTCACGGTAGATGTTTTCCACCATGACCACGGTGCCATCGATGACGATACCGAAATCAATCGCGCCGATGGAAAGCAAATTCGCGGCCACGTCGTGGGCGTGTAGCACGATGAAGGCAAACAGAAGCGAGAGCGGAATGGTGAGGGCGACAATGACCGCAGCCCGGAAACTAACGAGGAAGAAAATCAGGACGATCAAGACCAGGACCATGCCGCGGAGCAAGTTCGCTTCCACGGTGTCGGTCGTCAGGTTTACCAGTTCGCTGCGGTCGTAATAAGGATGAATTTTGACGTCGGGCGGCAGGATCTGGCGGTTCAACTCCTCTGTTTTTGCCTCAACTCCTTTCAGGACATTCTGTGTCTGCTCGCCCCGCAGCATCAGAATGACGCCCTCCACTGAATCGTCGTTCTTCTGAAATCCAAATTCGCCGAGGCGTGGGGCGTGGCCGATCATGACCTCTCCAATATCGCGCACACGGATCGGGACTCCCTTATTGGCGCCCACCACGATGTTTCTAATATCCTCGGTGTTACGCACTAGCCCAATGCCGCGAACATAGTAGAACTGGCCGCCTTGGGAATAGAATCCGCCGCCGGCATTCGCGTTATTGGCGGAGAGAGCGGTGACCACCTGCGGGATGGTGAGGTGATAGCCGTAAATGCGCGCCGGATCGAGCAGCACCTGGTATTGCATCACGGTTCCACCAAAGCCCGAATCGTCGGCCACGCCGTGCACCGAGCGATAGGCGCGCTCCACCACCCAATCCTCGAATGTCTTTAGTTCCTGGGGGGAACGATCGGGACTTTCGAGCACATAGCGGTAGACCAGGCCGCTAGGACTGAACAGGGGCGCCAGGCTCGGTGTTACTCCGGTCGGCAACGTGGCTTGCGCCAGACGTTCAAAGACGATTTGCCGCGCAAAGTAATCGTCGGTGCTCTCCTCGAAGGTCAGGATGAGATCGGAGAGACCGTAGAGGGAGATGGAACGCATCACCACCATGTGGGGAACGCCGTTCATCTCGAGTTCGAGAGGAAGAGTGACCAGTCGTTCGACCTCTTCCGCAGCGTGGTCGGGCCATTGTGTGATGATTTCGACCTGCGGAGGCGAAAGGTCGGGATAGGCATCGACCGGCATCCGCTGAAAAGAGATGATCCCGGCGACGGTGATGAAAGCGGTCAGCATCAGGACGAGGAACCTTTGACGCAGCGCCGCTTGGACGATTTGGTGGATCATTCGGTTGGGGTGGACACTATCCTTATAGTTGCTCGAATTCTGGCGGACGATTTCAAAGGCTGCGCGATTCCTCTAGCGCTGCAGCGCATTCGCAAACTGCAGGAACAAGCTGCCATTTCCGATGACCTGGTCCCCAGCTTTCAGACCGCTGGTAATCTCCGTCTTTCCATTCAGGCTTTCTCCAAGGGTGACCGAGCGTCTGCCAAACTGGTTCGAACCTACTGCCGCATAAACAAAAGGCTGATTCTCGCTATCGCGCAACACCGCCGCATCCGGGAGAGCGACCGCATTGGGGATCGCGCCGGCGTTTACGGTCGCAACCACATACATATCTTTCTTGAGTTTCTCACCGGGATTATTGGTCTCAATACGCGCTTGCAGCGTGCGCGTGTTCGGATCGAGCGCGGCCGCGACATAGGAAATGCGACCGTGGAAAACTTCAGGATACGTATCCGTCTGAATTGTGACCGCATCTCCAACTCGCACGTAAGGCAAATCCTTCTGATAAATATTGACCAGCACCCAGACGCTGCCAGTGTCCGAAATCATGAAACATTGTGTGGTGCCCGGTTGAATGAGTTGCCCGGCGGCAACATCCTGTTCGACGACCTCGCCGCTAATCGGCGCCCGCACAGGAACTTCAAACGATGGCGGAGCTTTCACAAGCGCGTCGGGATCCGTAATTCCCAGTACTTTCAGTGCGGCCTGCGCTGCTGCCAGGTCGCCGCTCGCTTGTACCTCGGCCGATTCCGCCTGCTCCAAGTTTTGCTCGGCAATCGCTTTGTGCTCATACAAGTCACGGGCGCGGGCATAAGCTTTTTGGGCTAGAAGGTAGCCGTCTTTGGCCTTCAGATAATTTGTTCGGAGTTGCGAATAATCCGGGCTTGTCACATACAACATGGGCTCGCCCTTTTGCACCTTCTGACCCGGCACGACCACCACGCGACTGACGGGTCCGCTAACCTGGGTAATGACAGGCGTCGTGCGAAAACTGTTGTAGGCCACGGCACCGGTCAGGCGCAGAGTTCGAGGTAAGGTTGTGGGCTGAACCGTCAGCACCTGCACATGCGCCATCTGTTCCTGGGGGATGGTGAACAGTTCGGCATTGTCTGACTTCTGGGCGCCGCTGGAATCCGCGGAGGCTTTCGACCCGGAGCCTTGGCAGGCGACAGCTACCAGCATGATCGCCGAAATGGCAGCGAGTGCCGTCATTCGCCGACAGCGATCCGTGCGAACATTCATGCGCGTTTCCTCATGCGCGTTTCCTCAGGGCAGGTTCCTCGATCCTTCCGCTTGCTTCAATTGCTCGAGCGCCGTCATATAAGAGGCCAGCGCCTGGCGATAGGCCAGTTGCACAGACCGGTAGCTGCGCTCGGCATCCAGATAATCCAACAGGCTGGCGGCGCCCCGCTTGTAAGCATACTCACTGATGTCACGCGAGTCCTGTGCCTGCTTGAGGTAGCCGGAGGTATAAAGGTGCACTACCTCTTCGTTGCTCCTGACCGCCTCATAGGCATTGGCAACATCGGAAAGAACCGTATCGCTGGCCGATTGCTGCTGCTCCTGTGCCTGGGTCAGCGCATAGCCGGTACGCGCGATCTCCCCCTGATTGCGGTTGAAGATTGGCAACGCGAAATTGGCGAAGATGGAAGCTGTGTTCTCGCCGGAAACGTGGGTGAAATCATAGGTGCCGGTTACATCGACCTTGGCGTTCGCTTTGGCCAGAAGGACTTGGCTCTGCGCCGCAGTGATGCCTAATTCAGCCGCGCGGAAGTCGGGTCGCTCGCGCAGTGCCCGCGCCTGCAAGTCTTCGAGGTTCCCTTTGAGCGGCTGAAACTCCAGTTCGCCGACCACGTCGTAATCGGCAGGCACTGCGTTGTAGCCGAGGAACTCACGCAGTCCAACCAGCGCCTGCACTTTCGCGAGACGGGCAGAAGAGACGTCGGTCTGAAACTGCAAAAGCTGGAGCTTGATCTTCAGATAATCGCCTTCCCCAATGTATCCCGCCTTGAGTTGCACCTCGCTGATATCGACGGTCTGCTGAAATCCTTTCAGATCCTCGAGCGCAAAGTTGAGGGTCGATTCCGCCAGCAGAACGCTGACGAACTCCTGGCCGACGTTAAACGCGAGTGTGCGCTCGGCATCGGTGACCTGGGCGCGGGTTACAGCCGTCTGATCGCGAGCAGCCAGGAGCCTCCTTTGCCGTTTGTGACCGCGCTCGAAAAGGTAGGAGATGCCAATATCGAACTGCTGGGTTTCGTCCAGATTCTCTGAGGAGAAGTCTTGCGGACTAAAAAATGGAATGAATTGCGAGTCCACTCCTAAAGTCGGATTGGGGCGCAGGTTCGCGGTGATCTCCTGGGCCTGATTCTGAAGAATCAGGGTTCGGGTGGCTTTTAGCGAATGGTTGTGAGCCAGCGCCAGATCAATAGCCTGATCAAGAGTGATCCGCGACGTATTCTGCCCACTGCCAGTCCCGAACAGCACGAAGAGCATCACCGCCGGCGCCAACACCCGAGAGTATCTGAAGTGCATAAGGGTTGGGATCAAAGTGCACTGACTGTGACGCCACAAATCTCGCACCGATGCTCGAACCTGAATGAGCACCACAACAAGCCCCGTCGTCCGGTACTGTCCCCTGTGTCTAAGACTGCAACCCAGGGAACAATGGATGTATTGTAATTCACAGCATTCACGATCGCGTGGCCCTATGGGCTCCGCTACCGGAAGTGCAACAGTGTTCCCGGCGGCCACCACGGTCTGCGCGGTTGCTCCGTCGCGGACCGGCAAAGGAACGGTGCTAGTCTGACGTAGTGACGATGAACAACACCGACATCCAGGCGGCCTGGAAGTATCACGATGGTACGAAGCATTCCTACTGGAGCATTCGTAACAATCCTCATTTCCTGGACTGGGCAAATCGGCCGCAGCCTTTCAAAATCTATCCAAAGATAGCGCCGCTTCCGCTGCCGCGGGACGTGCAGCAAACGGGGGTGGCCGCGCTCTCCGCGATCTCGGAGCCAGTGCCTTCGTCGCGGGCCGATGCAGTCCCTGATCTTCAAGATCTGGCGCGCATCCTCTATTTTTCGGCCGGGATCACCAAACAGCGCACACATCCGGGAGGAACCATCTACTTTCGCGCCGCGGCCTGCACGGGAGCCCTTTACGAGATCGAGTTGTACGTCGTGGCGGGCGATCTCTCGGGCCTGGATGCCGGCGTGTATCACTTCAATCCAGCGGATGTATCGCTACGGCTTCTGCGAAAGGGTGATTTTCGGAGAAACCTGGCTCAGGCAACGGCGATGGAACCCGAGGTGGCTTGCGCACCGGCGACGATGATCTGTACGGGAACATACTGGCGAAATGCCTGGAAGTACGAGGCGCGCACCTATCGCCATTTCGGTTGGGACAACGGCACGCTGCTGGCGAATATGCTGGCCGTTTCTGCGGCTTCGGGGCTGCCGGCCGAAATCGTGCTCGGGTTCGTGGACGAGGAGGTCGACCGCCTGCTTGATCTCGATACCCGGCGCGAAGTCTCCTTGTGCCTTGTGCCACTCGGGCGTAAATCAGAGAGTTCGCTGCCGGCCCCACAAGAGGTTTTGGCGCTCGGGCTGGAGACGATTCCGCTTTCGGAACGCGAGGTTGAGTATCCCGCCATGATTGAGATGCACGACGCGTCTTCACTTGAGTCCGAAGAGGAAGTAGCTCAGTGGCGCGGAAAGCGACGGTTGTTTGCATCTTCCCCTCCGGCGAGTTCTCCGGTGGGCGAAGAATTTTTACTGCGGCGATTGCCGGAAGAAGAGCTACCGAAGGACACCATCGAGCAGGTGATCTTACGCCGCGGCTCTACCCGGGCGTTTGACAGGACTGCAGCCATCACAGTGGACCAGCTCTCCACCATTTTCGAATTCGCCACGCGAGGTCTTCCGGCTGACTTTCTTGAGCCTCAGGGCGGGCAGCTCAACGATCTTTATCTGATCGTGCATGCGGTACAGGGGCACAAGCCGGGCGCTTACTTCTTCCGGCGCGAGCAGAACACCCTGGAACTCTTGAAGGAAGGGGAATTCCGCGGCGAGGCTCAGCATCTTGGACTGGAGCAGGAGCTGCCCGGGGACGCTTGCGTGGACATCTTCTTTCTCGCCGATTTGAACCGCATCCTGGAGCGATATGGGAACCGCGGCTACCGGGCCGTCCAACTGGAGGCGGGGACAATCGGTGGCAGGATGTACCTGGCTGCGTATGCCGAGCGCCTGGGCGCAACCGGGCTGACCTTCTTCGATGATGACGTGATTAACTTCTTTTCGCCGCACGCGAAGGGGAAGAGTGCAATTTTTCTTCTCGCGATTGGAAAGCCGCTGAAAAGGCTCGGGCCGAGAGCATGAGGAGTCACGGGCTGGGGTCGAACCGGTAAGGAAGATAGGCCGGCTCCCAGACATTGGCGCGGATGCGATTGTCCAAGGCTTGCTCGTCGAGCGGATCCGCAGCGCCATCCTTGATAGCCTGAAGCGCGACCGCCTGAGCCACGGCGAAGGACACCGAGCGAAGTTCGGAAACCGGTGGCAACAATCGCACCGATTGACTATGCCGTGCGGGAGAAAGATCGGCGAGACATTTGGCGGCAGCCATGAACATCGTGTCGGTGACGCGCCGTGCGTCGACCGACAGGATGCCCAAACCCATTCCCGGGAAGACATAGGAGTTGTTTGTCTGATCGATCGGCACCTGGCGACCGTTCCAGTTCACCGCAGCGAACGGGCTGCCAGTGCCGATCAGCGCGCGCCCTTCGGTCCACTTCAGCAGGTCGGCCGGCGTAGCCTCCGAACGTGACGTAGGATTGGACAGCGTGAAAACCACCGGCCTTTCCACCGAGGCAGCCATCGTGCGAATCACCTCTTCGGTGAAGGCGCCAGCTTGTCCTGAGACTCCGATGAGGGTAGTCGGTTTGGCATTCTTCACGACATCGAGCAGGCTGATGTGATCGCGGTCATTCAGTTTCCAAGTCGCGATTTCGGAACGAGGTTGGACAAATGGCTGCTGTGCCGGGCGTATTCCCGGCATACCTTCCACCAGCAATCCTTCTTTATCGACCGCATAGAAACGGCGGCGTGCTTCTGCTTCGCTCAGGCCGGCGTCCTTCATCGCAGTCAGGAGAAGGGTGGCGATGCCAATGCCCGCTGATCCTGCTCCGAAGAGTGCGATGCGCTGTTCGGTGAAGGACGCAGCGGTGACGTTGATAGCGGCCAGCAGAGTCCCGGCGGCGACGGCCGCTGTTCCCTGGATATCGTCGTTGAAGGTGCAGAGCCGGTCGCGATAGCGCTCGAGCAATCGGCTCGCGTTGATGCCGGCAAAATCCTCCCACTGCAACAAGACATGAGGCCAGTGCTCAATCACGGCGCTGACGAAGGCTTCGACGAAATCGTCGTACTCGGCGCCACGCACTCGCTGGTGACGCCAGCCGATATAAAGAGGATTCTCGAGACGCTCGACATTATCGGTACCGACATCGAGCAGTACGGGCAAGCACACCTGCGGGTGAACGCCAGCACAGGCGGTATAGAGCGCGAGCTTGCCGATGGGGATTCCCATGCCTCCCGCACCCTGGTCGCCGAGCCCGAGAATGCGCTCGCCATCGCTGACCACGATTGCCCGGATTGCGTCATAGCGATGATGCCCGAGGATCTCGCGAATTCTATGGCGGTTCGGATAACTAAGAAATAGTCCGCGCGGCTTGCGCCAGATCTCGCTGAAACGTTGGCATCCCTCACCGACGGTCGGGGTGTACACCAGCGGCATCATTTCTTCGATGTTGCGCACCAGCACGGCGTAAAACAGGGTCTCGTTCGTGTCCTGGAGGTCCCGCAGGTAAGCATAGCGCTCGAAATCCGTCTCAAAGTCGCGTAGAGCTTTGAGACGGCGCGCCGCTTGATTTTCAAGATTGCCAACATGGGGCGGAAGCAGTCCATGCAGGGCGAAGTCAGTGCGCTCATTTTCCGTGAACGCGGTTCCCTTGTTCAGCATGGGAAAGTTAAGCAGATCGAAACCGGAGAGACTGGTCTCCAGAACTCCCTCGGGTGCGATTCGGTATTTCATAGCTTTCCCCGGGCCAGCGGCTTCCACATCCTGACGAGCCACAACGCTGGCATCCGGGGCCGGCCCCCACGGCGATCACCAGAACCACAGTTTAAACGGCATCAATGATCACAATCAATGTAGCTTGGCCATACTCGTTACTGAATTGCGTTCACTCGGAGCGGTTTGTTTCTTCGCAGCGGGCGTGTCTGCCCATTAACATTGTTGCAATCGATCCTGGGAAGGCTCTATCTAACTGACCGTGAATGTCTCCTTGCTGGCAGCGGCGCCGTTGGGCGTGGTGACGGCGACATGGCCTGTTTTCGCACCGGCGGGCACAATGGCCTGGATCAGGGTTGGGGAGGCCACGGTGAAATTAGTCGTTTTCACCCCGCCGAAGGTGACCTTGGTTGCTCGGTTGAAACCGCCGCCCAGATCCAGCGGAGGGGAATGATATGCGACTGAGCCCGTTAAAGGCCCAGGTCACTCAACCCCGGATGACTGTCTGGACGGCGACCGAGCGGCCAATGATATTTGCGGTCTGCTTCCTTGAGAGGCAGATCATTGATCGATGCGAACCTTAATCGCATCAGGCCATCCTCCTCAAATTCCCAATTTTCGTTCCCGTATGATCGATAGCAATTTCCCGAGTCGTCGTGCCACTCATAGGCGAAGCGCACAGCAATGCGATTCTGGGTGAAAGCCCAAAGCTCTTTGATCAAACGGTAATCCAGTTCTTTCGTCCACTTGCGCGTCAGGAAAGCGATGATCTCTTGTCTTCCATTGACAAATTCCGAACGGTTTCGCCAGCGGGAATCAAGGGAGTAGGCAAGGGCTACTTTTTCTGGATCACGGGAATTCCAGCCGTCTTCAGCCAAGCGGACCTTCTGAAAGGCACTCTCGCGAGTAAATGGAGGCAGCGGAGGGCGGGTTGTCATGTTTTAGTCCTTTCCTGTTCTCGATCAGCAACTGCCGGTTGCTTTATCTGAATCAGTTTGAGTGGGGTCTGCTGGTGAGATTAAGCCAGAAGCGAGGAGACGAATCTATGGGACGATGGTATTGGATCGACATCTTCGTATCCGTCAACGCGATGGGCGGTTCTGATGGATCGGTGCGATGATGGAATAAGAATGGTGAAGGGCTTTAGCCGCAGCAGATTTATTTTGTCGTCCGCTCGTTGTCGGACGCACATTGTCGGCCGCTCGTTCTCGGCCGCACATCATTACCTTAGACAATAGCGGCGCCACCTCTTCTCCGATATACCTAAGGACAGTCCTTCTAGGTTCTTCCCGGTTCAAGTGAAGGAAGAAACAGGCTTGAAACGGAAAAAAGGGAAAAACGATGAAATTCGAAGTTATCGCGCGGCAGAAAACCCGGAAATCTCTGTTGGTTCTAGTGCTGGCAACTACGTTCCTCGCCGGTTGTGGCGCACTCAACCCGTTCTGCGGGAGCGCCCGGCCGAAGCCTGTGCTGAGTTCGCTGGCACCGAGTACGGCAAGCCTCACCGAGGTAGAGCAGGGATTGTTGCTGACCGCCACTGGGCAACACTTTTATTCTGCTTCGACCATCCAATGGAATGGAGCGGCACTGCCCACGACCGTCATTAGCAGTACCGAGTTGCAGGTTACGATTACCACGGCCCAGATCTCGGCTCCCGGCACCGCCCAGATCGTTGTGCAGACTCCTGCCAATCTCTCGGGAGACCTCGGTTGCGACAGCGGCGGCGACAGCCAAGCGTTGACCTTCTCGGTCTGGTAACCCCCGCACTGATTGGCCGGGCATCCCCATGGAAGGGGAAGGCAAGATAGTGCAACGGTTTGCCGGTGCATCGCGCTTTTTGCGTGTGCTGGGGACCGGACCGGCAACTATAAACGGTTCACGGTAATCCTCCCTTAGTCGAGTTTCCCGCTAAATCGAGGTCCTCCATTGTTTTAACCGGAAGTGTCCCAGGAATGAACCTGGGGCGCGGTTGGCAAAACCCGACCCGTAAGACGAGCGCCTTTCGGAACCTTCCCGACCCACCTGGGCTGAGGTAAATAAGGAAGCTGAGGTGCGTATGGGAATAGATTTGGCAGCAGCGTTGGACAGGGCACGAAGAGCTACTTTGATACTCGCCGTTCTGTCTTCCTCGATAGCACTAGCCAAAGATCTTGAGTGGAAAGATGCGAAGGTCATCGACATCACCTCCGAAAGGGGCGGGGCAGCCGTAGTTCCCATCGCGGCGCTGGTTGGAGGCCCGATAACCAAGACGTTTTATTGGATACAGACCGACGATACGATCTACGTTCTCGGTCCGGTCCTCACCAAGAGCCGGCTATTGAACCTGACGCTGCACGAACCGACGAAAGTAGCCATCGACGGCAACAACGCGCACCTTCTGGATGATTACGGAAAAGACGAGAAGGTACGGGTTGCGGAGAGAGTGGCGCGTCCGAAGTCCGAAAAACGACGGTAACCGCCGTAGGAACCCCAGCCCTTGCGAAATTCGGCGGTACGGGTCCAGGTGTGGCGGGCTTTCCGCAGTAAGTTTAGCTCCTACAATCTTGCGATCTTCAGTCAGAGAGAGCGGCGATCCGGTTGCGGTTCATTTCGCAGGTGCGGGTTCCAGTGTGCGCACCAGCCAGGGGATGATCACTTCTTTGAAGATGCGGGGATCGGGCCAGACTCCAACCTGTCGTCCAAGGTGCCCTCCCTGTGGATTGATCCACGCCATTTTCGGCACATCGCCATTGTCGAGAAGAAGGTAAATGTCGGCGATCGGCACCTGCGTATCTTTGACTCCGGCAAGAATGAGCATGGGCGCCATCGGCTTGCCGAGCAGACCCTGTTTTACGAGCGACATTGTCGGCAGGATTTCGGCCATTTCGTCCACGGTATGCACGTTGTCGAAAATTGCCATGAGCGCAGGGACTTGGTCGAAGAGATACTCGCGATTGCCGAGCAACGAATCCATCAAAAACTTCTTTTGAAAAAATTCATCGATGGGCGGTGATTGTGCGCTGGCTCCGCGCAAGCGTGCGCGCTCTACGATGGCCATTTTTGTTGCCCAGTACGCGCCCCAACTTACTCCATGCATGGCCACGCGGTTTTTATCGATGTCGGGCCGGGTGGCTATGTAATCGAGCACGCGGGAAAGAACGCGGTCGGCATTGGCGCTGACCTTGATCGGATTTTGTCCGGTGCCGGGCCCATCGACAGCGAGATAGCCGACGCCGAAGGGCAGAATCGCGCTGAAGCTCTCGGCCAAATCTTCTTTGCGGCTATCCAAGCCGTTGACGGCGAGCACAAGCGGCACCGGGCCGTTGGCATTCTTCGGCAAGCGCAGGTAAGCGATGATTTCTTTTCCTTCGAAGGGAATTCTGACAATCTCCATCGGAGGATCCCAGAATTTTGCGTGCTCGCGAAAGGCTTCGATGGCTTTCTCGTAGGAGCGTTGCTTCATGGGCGACGCGGGAATGGGCCAGCGTCCGAAAGAATAAAGCCGCCAGGCGCGAATGTAGTCGGCGTTCGCCTTCGCAGGATCGGTTTTCTCGAGCGACCTGGCTTCATTCATGTAGCGATCGGCGACTCCCATAAAAGCGACGGCCCACTCATCTCTATCGCGGGTATGGATGGAGGTGAAGGCTTCCTTCACATCGCCGGGATCGAGTCCGATCAAAGGATACTGGCCCACTTCGGCACGATGGATGGCTTCCTGCCGGATCTCGTCGATGGTGCGCTCGGGGCGCTGCTGGGCGAGGCAGGGGACGCCGATTGAGAGAGCCAGAAGCATGGCGCGCAATCCGAGCTTTGCGCACAAGGCGCGCCAGGATGGGGCACAGGCGAGAGTTGTTCCCTTGGCGGTGATTGCTTGGGTTACAGCCAAAGGAGGTTGCAGTCGAGCGGATTGCCGAGGATGACTTGATGATCTTGACACAGCATAGTTCCTTTCAAAAGAAATGGGGCTGGCGGAGGATCCAGCCCCAACCGGAGGGAGGGAGCTGGTTAAAAAATGAGCTTCAGTCCCAGTTGAACGGCGCGGCTGCCACCGGAGCCGATGACGGGGTTGGCGGCGGCTACGTCGGGGGTGGCACAACCGCAGCCAAACCCTGGCGCTGAAGGATCATTGAGCCCGAAACCATTCTGTCCGCCGTAGGGATTGGCAAAGTTGGGGTGATTGAGAATATTGAAAAACTCGGCGCGGAACTGGGCGCGCAGGCGCTCTCCGAAATGCCAATTCTTGGCGACGGAGAAATCCAGATCGCGGAAACCGGAATCGGGAAAAATATTGCGTCCCATGGTGCCGAAAGTTCCGAGCGGGGGAGGAATCAGGATGGAACTGCCGTTGGCGTAACAGCCGTGGAAGGCCAAGGATTCGGTTGCCGCACCTGGTGATCCTCCATCAAGCGCCAGGGCTTTTGCATTGCAAGCCAAATTGCTGGTCGGGTTGGACGGGGCATTGGTTCCGGGATAGAACGGAATCCCCGAGGGCCCTGACTTAAAGTCGTTGGTGTTGCCATAGAAATTCCAGCGGATGGGGCTGTTGGCGGGCGGACTGACCGGCAGCGGACCGATACCGGCGGCGTCGGTGCCCTCATCCATGACGCCCCAGCGCTGCGGACTTTGCAGGGTAACGATGGAGTTGAGCTCCCAACCTTCGAGAGACTGGGCATAGCCTTTTCTGCCCGGAACGGCGTAGGTGAGCGAGAGGGTGAATCGTTGACGGACGTCGAAGTCACTATTGCCGTATTCGTTGCCGGGGTTATGCGCGTTCTGCGGCAGTCCCGATCCGTAACCGAAATCCCAGTTTGCGCTGACGTCATCGAGAGAGTGCGACCAGGTGTAACCAGCCACCATACTCAAGCCATGAAAATTTCTGGCATTGACGGTGACTTGCAGGCCGTTGTAATTCGACCGGTAGACGTTACCCATCTGGAAGATGTTGCTGAGGTAGCCGAAGGTATTCGCGAAGGGTTGCGCGGCCTGTTCGGCGGCGCCGTTGACCTGGCAAGGCGCACCATTGTTAAGGGTGTTATTGACGTCATAGAGCAGAGGGCCGCCGGGAACGGGATTTGGAACGAGATTCGCGGCTGAGTTGCAAAGAGCGATGCTTGCTGCCGGCCATCCCGAACCTACGCCCGGCTGGTTGATGTCGCGAATGCCAACCAGATTTCCGCCGTGGTTGCCGACGTAAGCGAGTTCCATCGTCAGGTTTGGGGTAAATGCATGTTGCAGGCTAAGGACCCAGTTCCAGACGTAAGGAGTGGTTAGATTTTGGTTCTCGGTCATGATGGGGCATGGGTTGTTGAAACAGTTGATGGGAGTGGTCTCGAGACCGGGGCCGTAGAGCGGGCCCTGATCCCAGGAAATGGGCGTGGGGTTGAGGAAGAAGGGCAACGAGATATTTCCGGTGGCGATGGTGCCGCCCTTTACGGCGGTGTCACCGGAAGCGTCGATGATGCCGCTGGTGGGAACGCTACCCGGACCGAAGGCGTTGTTGAAGGCGATGAAGGATTGCCAGTTTACGGTTTCGTAGGTCAGACCGCCGCCGCCGCGAAGCACCGTCTTGCCGGTACCATACAGGTCCCAGGCGAAGCCGAAACGCGGAGCAAAGTTGGTGTGATCGGGGTTGTAGAGGCTGCTGATTTGATTGGCGCCGGTTTTCACCTGCACCAATCCGACGTTGGGATTGAAGTTCCCCAAGAGATTGTTCTGTTCCTGAAGAACGGTGCTGTACTCGTAACGCAGTCCGAAATTGAGGGTGAGGTTGCGGCGCAGTTGCCAGGTGTCCTGAGCGAAGAGAGAATACGCCCAGTTGTGCAGGTGCAAAGTGGGGTTGCCGACCTCAACGGAAGCTTTGAAGGGATAGCCCGCGAAGAAATCTTCAAGCGGAGTCGAGGCGGGATTCAAGACGCTGCCGAGGAAGGTGATACTGCCGCGGGAGTTGCCATAGGCGGCGTTGGTGACATTATTGCGATGCAGTTCGCCGCCGAACTTGAAGGAGTGCTTGCCGGCGGTGTAGGAAACATGGTCGATGATCTGGATGACGTCGTCGGGACCCTGGAACTTCGGCCATTTGAACCCTCCGGGTCCGGTGAAATAGCCGCCAAAGGAGACGCGGGGCAATCCGCCGGTGTTGGGTCCGGAGACGCCGGTGTCGAGCCCGTAGCTGGATGCGGGGTCGTTGATGTCGCCGGGCAAGGTGGGCTGGTAGAGGCGGTTATAGCCAAAGCGAAGTTCATTGACCCAACGCGGACTGGGAGTCCACGCCCAACTTGCGCCGACCACTTGAGCGCGGGTGTGAATGTCGGAACGCCATTTCGATTGCAACTCGGGAAAGTCTTCGACCGTACCGCTGTTGTTGCCGAAGAAGTACATGCCGCTGATGCGGCTACTTTGGGTTATGTTTGCATCCACTTTGCCGATGGCGTTGTAAACCGTGACGTCGTTGGGGAATCCGTTCGAAATGTTAATGCCCTGAGTATTGTTGGTGGGGAAGCCGGTCCCGTTGCAGGTGACGGTTGAGCCGGAGACGGCGCAGCCGGAGATATTCAAGCTGGCGGCGCTGGGCGTGATTCCGCCGGCGACAAGATCGGCGATGACGTCGGGGATGCTGTTTTGACAATCACCGGACTTGGTACCGAAGAGACAATTGCCAGCGGTAGGCAACGATTCCATGGACGGGCTGGTCACACCTCCATAGGAGTTTCCGACGTCATAGATCTGCCCTTCGTAAGCTCCAAAGAAAAAGACTCTGTCTTTGACAATGGGGCCGCCGGCGCTGCCACCGTATTGCTCCAGGGTTCTCGGGAGCTTGGGATTGGGGACGGTATTGAAATAGTTTCGCGCATCCATGACACCGTCACGGCCGAAGGCGAACGCGGTGCCATGAATCTGGTTGGTGCCGGACTTCAGGCCGACATTGACAACCGCACCGGGCTTCCACCCAAATTCTGCCGGAGGGTTTTCTTCCACGTTGAATTCCTGGATGGAATCGATGGGCAGAATGGTTGCCGAATCGCCGGCGATGCCGGCTCCGTTGATGATGGCCTGGCCAGAATAAGGTTCGCTGTTGAACAGGCCTTCAATGAAATAAGCGTTATCTTCAGCGCGCAACCCGTTGGTGCTGGTGGTCGAGAATCCGCCTCCGGGGTATCGCATGACGCCGGGGCGCAACTGCAGCAGGTTCTCGTAATTACGGCCGTTCAGAGGCAGATCATTGATTTCCGCATTGCTCAGCGTACCGCCTAAAGTAGCGGAGGTAGTGTTCACCAGCGGCACCTCATCGGTCACCACGATGGTCTCGGAAACCTGTCCGGGGGGGAGGGTAATGTTAACCCGCAAGTCTTCGGCAACCTCGACCAGGATGTTGACGCGTTCCACGGTCTTGAATCCCTTGGCTTCGGCGCGAACCTTGTAGGTGCCGGGCTGCAACTCCGGAGCGGAATACTCGCCTGAGGAGTCGGTGGCAACGGCGCGGGTGATGCCACGCTGAACATCGGTGATGACGACCGCGGCTCCTGGCACGGCGGCGCCAGATTGATCGCTGACGGTTCCGAGAATGCGACCGGTCGTGGTCTGGGCAGCGATGGGAAGAGCAGCGGCGATCAGCAGGCCGACGATGCCTGGAATCCGAATGCCATTCAACAGAGAATGCATTACGACCTCCCTATCCTCAAGCGAGGATGGACGATGTTGGCGCAAAGCGCGGCAGCTTTCGATCTGGATGTCAAAAGATCGGGCGCTTGGAAGATATAGCCTTGACGTGGCCCACCCGTCAAGTAGTATTGTGGTCCGACCACAAACCGGTTGTTACCTTGTATAATGCGGGGGCAAGTGGGTGGTTCGGCGCGGCGGGGCAAAGAGGGCTTTCCTTCCGAAGATTGAGGGCCTCATGACAACCAATGAAGTGACCGATCCTCAGGCAGACAAGCTGGAGTATCGGACGGTCAAGACATCCCGTCTGTTTGAGCAGATCGTGCAGCAGGTGGAAAACTCGATTCTCAAGGGCCAACTGAAGCCTGGGGACCAACTGCCGGCGGAGCGGGATCTGGCGCAGCGATTCGGAGTGAGCCGAACGGCGGTCCGCGAGGCGGTGAAAACGCTGCGCGAGAAGGGGCTGGTGGAGGCGTATTCAGGACGCGGTACGTTCGTGACGAATGGCACTTCGCAGGCGATTCGGCAATCGCTCGACCTGATGATCCGGATCAACCAGCAGGAGGGCTCGGTGCACCTGGCGGAGTTGCGAATGGTGCTGGAGCCGGAAATTGCGGGTTTGGCCGCGTCGCGAATTGAGGAGCAGTTATTGATCACGATGCGGGAAGCGGTCGCGGTAATGGATCGCAGCCTGCTTGATCCCGATGCCTATGTGGAAGCGGATCTCGATTTCCACCTGGCGATGGCGGAAGCGGTGGGGAATCCGTTGATTCTGTCGCTCCTCGATTCGATTGTTGGACTCTTGCGCGAACAGCGCAGTCGGATTTTTAACGTGAAGGGCGGCCCCAAGCGCGGCCAATTCCATCATAAGAAGATTCTGTCGGCAATCGAGAGACGCGATCCTGAGGCGGCGCGAGAAGCCATGCGCGATCATCTCCAGCAGGTGCTGGCGGATTCGTCTTACCTGGATAGTTCGCTGGGAAAGAAGTAGTCGCGTCTTAAGCCTGAAATCATCAGTGCTCATCGATTTGAAGAAGGAAATGCTTGCATGGCGAAACTTGGATTCATCGGACTAGGCGTAATGGGCGGCAACATGGTCGCACGCCTGCTGGAAAAAGGTCACAGCGTGACCGGTTATAACCGGACGCGGGCCAAGGCGCAGTGGCTGATCGACAAGGGTATGAAGTTCGCCGAATCGCCCAAGGCAGTGGCGCTGGCAGCGGATGTTACGTTCACCATGGTCACGAACGCCGGAGCTCTTGCGGCCGTAACCGAAGGCCCCGATGGTTTGCTTGCCGGCATAGGGGCCGGCAAATTCCACATTGATATGAGCACGGTGAGTCCCGATGTGAGCCGCGCCCTGGCCGCGAAGGTGCGCGAGAAGGGCGCCGACATGATTGACGCGCCGGTCTCCGGCAGTGTGATCACGCTGCAGCAAGGCAAGCTCTCAGTGATGGTCGGAGGGCGCCAGGAAACCTTCGAACATTTGAAGCCTCTGCTGCTCGATATTGGTCCGAAGGTCACTCATGTCGGCGACAACGGCGTGGCCTTGTCGATGAAGATCGCTCTGAATCTGCAGTTGGCAGTGCAAATGATGGCTTTCTGCGAAGGCGTCCTGCTGGCGGAAAAAAGCGGCATTCAGCGTGAAGTAGCGGTGGACGTGATGGTGCATAGCGCGATCGCATCGCCGATGATCCAGTACCGTGGACCCTTCGTCTTACGGCAACCGGCAGAGGCGTGGTTCGACGTCAACATGATGCAGAAAGATATGCTGCTGGCGATGGATATGGGGCGCAAACTGAACGTTCCGCTTCCGACGACCGCCGTCAGCAACGAGTTTCTCACTGCGGCACGCGGCATGGGCTGGGAGAAACTGGACTTTGCCGTGGTGTTCGACGTTCTGGCGCGGATGTCGGGAGTCTCCCAATGACGACGCTGGCGCAGCGCAAGCGCGCTTCTCAAGGCGTGGATTTATGGCTCCGGATGTACCGCCAGATGGTGAGCATCCGGGAGTTTGAACTGCAGGTCAACGAACTCTACACCCGGGCATTGATGCCGGGCCTTGCCCATCTTTACATCGGCGAGGAGGGGATCGCGGTCGGAGTTTGCGAGGCGCTGGAGCGGACGGACTATATCACCAGCACCCATCGCGGTCATGGACATTGTTTGGCGAAGGGCGCCTCCCCCGATCGAATGTTCGCCGAACTGCTGGGGAAGGAAGCCGGGTACTGCAAGGGCAAGGGCGGTTCGATGCACATTGCAGACCCGGCTACCGGCAATCTGGGAGCGAACGCGATCGTATGCGGGAGTGCCGGAATTGCGACGGGAGCGGCTTTCTCGGCCAGGTGCCTCGGCGATGGCCGCGTGTCAGTGTGTTTCTTTGGGGAAGGCGCGCTGGGTCAGGGCGTGCTTTATGAAGAGATGAACCTCGCCCAACTGTTCATGCTTCCGGTGATTTACGTCTGCGAGAACAATCTCTACACGGAATATACGCATTACTCGGAGACTACCGCCGGAGATGTACTGGCGCGAGCGACAGCCTTTGGGTTGGAGGCGGCAAGCGTGGACGGGCAGGACGTGCGTGCGGTGCACGGGGCAGCGCAGCGGCTGATCGAGCGTGCGCGACGGGGCGCTGGTCCCGGCTTTCTCCTCTGTAATACCTATCGCTACCACGGACACCATGTCGGCGATATCAATCGGGAGTATTACCGGCCTAAGCAGGAAGAACAGGAGTGGAAGTCGGATCGCGATCCGATCGCGAATCTGGGAACGTGGCTCATCGATCAGAAGCTCGCGGATCTTCCAACGCTCCAGCGAATTCAAGCCGAACTCGAATCGGAGATGAAGAAGGCAGTCGACTTTGCGGTGGCAGCGCCTTATCCGACGGTGAATGAAGTGGACGAGGATGTCTATGCTTGAGTCGGGCGATCGTGAACTGACCTTCGCACAGGCAATTCGCGAGGCCCTGGCGGAGGAGATGCGCCGCGACCCGACGGTCTGCATTATGGGAGAAGACGTTGCCGAGGCGGGCACTCCCTTCAAAGTTCTTTCGGGCTTGCTGGAAGAGTTCGGCAAAGAGCGGGTACTCGATACGCCGATTTCGGAAGCGGGATTTACCGGCCTGGCGGTGGGCGCAGCGATGACCGGAATGCGTCCGGTGGTCGATATCATGTTCGGCGACTTCATAACTTTGACCATGGACCAAATGGTCAACCAAGCCGCCAAGATTCACTACATGTCAGGCGGGAAATGGAAAGTGCCGATGGTGATGCGCACGACGATGGGGGCGACCCGGCGCTCGGCGGCGCAGCATTCGCAGTCGCTGCACGCGTGGTTTTGCCATGTTCCCGGGTTGAAGGTGGTGCTGCCATCGACTCCCTATGACGCAAAAGGATTGCTGAAGGCAGCGATTCGTGACGAAAATCCGGTTGTCTTTTTCGAAGACAAAATGATGTACAAGATGAAGGGCTCGGTGCCCGACGGCGATTACACCGTCCCGCTGGGCGTGGCGGATGTCAAGCGAGTGGGCGAGGATATCAGCCTCGTCGCTACCAGCAGCATGGTGCAAGTGGCGCTGGGAGCGGCCACGATGCTCCAGGAAATCGGGCTTAGCGCCGAGGTAGTGGATCCGCGGACCTTATGGCCGCTCGACGAAAAAACTCTGATCGAATCGGCGACGAAAACGTCGCGGGCAATTGTTCTCGACGAAGGCTACGAGAGATATGGCGTCACCGCCGAACTTGCGTCGGTGATTAGCACGGGCGCATTCTACAGTTTGGATGCTCCAGTGAAACGCATGGGCGCCATGCATGTTCCCATTCCCTTCTCGCCGCCGCTGGAAGATGCAACGGTGCCGACGGAACAGACGGTGTTTGAGGCGGCGCGCGCACTCTGCGGACGATAATTAAGAGGTCAGAGGTAAGAGGTTAGATTGCAGAGGTAAGAACCTTCGTAGTAGGTTTTCACCTCTGCGATCTAACCTCTGACCTGCTCTCTAAGGAGAATGCTTATGGCTCTGCCCACATACGGAACGATGGCGGTGGATTGGGAAAACCGGGTTGATTTCGATCGCTTGCGCCGGGAACGGCTGGCGCGCGCCAAGGATCTTCTGGCGAAGTCGGAGATGGGCTCCCTGTTGTGCTTCGACATGAACAACGTCCGCTACCTTACGGCGACGCACATCGGCACGTGGGCACAGGATAAGGCGAACCGCTTTACTCTGCTGCCGCAGAACGACGAGCCGATTCTGTGGGATTTCGGGTCGGCGGCGAAGCATCATCAATTGCATTGTCCCTGGCTTGGGGAACGGTCGCGCGCCGGAATCTCCATGTTACGCGGAGCGATGACGCCGGAGATGGGGCGCGCCGAGGATGTGGCCAAGAAGATCCGCATTGAGCTGGAGATGCGGGGCTTGCGTAAAGAGCCGGTGGGCATTGACATCATTGAATTGCCCGTCTTGTTCGCGCTGCAGAAAGAAGGAATCAAAGTTGTCGACGGCCAGGCGCTGATGTCGGAGGCGCGGCTCATCAAGACGCGGGATGAAATCACATTGCTCAATACGTCCGCCATGATGGTTGACGCCGCTTATGACGAGCTTTATCGCGCGATGAAGCCCGGCATGAGCGAAAACCAGGCGGTCGGCCTGGTGAGCAAGGTGCTCTACGATCTTGGCTCGGAGTATGTGGAGGCTGTCAACGCAATCTCAGGAGAACGCTGCAATCCGCATCCGCACGTTTTTTCCGATCGCGTGTTGCGTCCGGGAGATCCGGTCTATTACGACATTCTCCACTCGTATATGGGCTACCGCACCTGCTACTACCGCTGCTTCACCGTGGGATACGCGTCGCACGCCATGAACGATGCGTATAAACGCTGCCGCGAATATCTGGACGCCGCGATTGAACTGGTTCGTCCGGGACGCACCACGGCGGAGATTGCCGCCGTCTGGCCGAAGGCGCAGGAATTCGGTTTCGCGAACGAAGAAGCGGCCTTCGCGCTGCAGTACGGTCACGGGATCGGCCTCGCCATCTGGGAGAAGCCGGTGATCAGCCGACTCGTCTCGCTCGAACATTCCTGCGAAATCAAGCCGGGTATGGTCTTTGCGCTGGAGACTTTCTGGCCCTCGACCGATGGCTGGAGCGCGGCTCGCATCGAGGAAGAAATCGTAGTCACCGAAACCGGGCACGAAGTCATCACCCGTTTTCCGGCGGAAGAACTTCTGGTGGCAGGCCGGCACTATTTCACGGTGGATGGTCCGCTCCCCGCTATACGGGAGACGGAATCGAAGCCCAGCAAGCGGGTGCGCGAGATGATTGAAGCGAGTTCGCGCCAGGAGCGAGTCGGCGTGGGCGACTAGAAAGAACATTCTCGTTGAAACACGGCTGGCCACGTCTAAGATCCACCACAGCTCGTGAGTTCTATTCCTGCACTCGCGGGTGTCAGCAGTGGGAGACGAGGTAAGTCTCGTCTCTAGCAAACTTTTCAGAACGGTTCTTACACTATGGCGATCAGTGTCGTGATGCCGGCGCTCGAAATGGCTCAGGAAACCGGCAAGCTCGTTTCCTGGCTCAAGAAAGAAGGCGAGTCCGTCGCCAAAGGCGAGCCTCTGCTGGAGATCGAAACCGATAAGGCGGTCATGGAGATCGAATCGCCGGCCGATGGAGTTCTCGCCGGCGTCAAGGTCCAGCCGGGAGCGGAAGTGCCGGTTGGCCGAACTATCGCTTGGATCGTTGGTCCCGGTGAAGACGCTCCCGCGGAAGAAGTCGCGGTGGAATCGGGAAGAAAAATTACAATCGCCGCGCCTGTCGCGGCGTCAACAACAGCGGCGCCGAATCAGGGAACGCAGGCGGCGCAAGGCGCCAGGATTTCGCCGAAAGCGCGGCGTCTGGCAGGCGAACGCGGCGTCGATCTCTCCCATGTTCGCGGATCAGGTCCGGGCGGAGAGATTCTCGCTTCCGACATCCTGACGGCTGCGGAATCCAAAGCCGATGCTGCGGCCAGCGTCATCAGCGGGGGGAGTTCTGTCTCGCGACTGATGGCCGAACGCACGACGCAGAGCTGGACGACAGTTCCTCATTTCTTCGTTGTCCGCGAAGCGGATGCGGGAGCGCTGACCGAGGCCCGGCAGAAACTCGGCCCAGCGATTGAGAAATCGCGCGGAGTGAAACTGACGCACTCCGATCTGCTGGTAGCGCTGATCGCGCGCGTGCTCCGCAAGCACTCTCGCGTGAACGCCAGTTGGACTGGTGCAGGCGTTCGCATTCACGAGAACATCAACGTTGGCCTGGCGATGTCGGTGGACGATGGAGTGGTAGCGCCCGTAATTCAGAACGCTGACAAAAGCACACTGGGCGAAATTGCGTCGCAGCGGCACGAACTTACGGAACGGGCGCGCGCTAGCAAGTTGCGTCCGGCCGATCTGGCGGGTGGAACTTTCACTATCAGCAATCTCGGGATGTTTGGCGTCGACGCGTTTACTGCGATCATCATTCCACCGCAAGCCGCGATTCTTGCAGTCGGAAAGATCGCCGACCGGGTCGTGCCCGTGGATGGACGTCCGGGCATTCGCCCGATGATCACGCTGACGCTCTCGAGCGATCATCGCGTCGTCGACGGTGCGCGGGCTGCGGAGTTTCTGCGCGATGTAGTCGCCGCTCTGGGCAACCCGCAGCGGTATCTCGAAGGTAATGAAGCTGGTGATTAGCCGGTAGCGGGCGATCTTATTTCGCTGCCAGAAGCGCGCTCACCACGAGGTTCCTTGTCTCTTCATCCATCGTCTTTTCGTCGGTCTTCCGTTCGTCCGCCTTCGGCGGCATACCTCGCAGGCTGATGTCGTTCGTGAGGTGCTTGTTCTTGATTCCGATATAAACAGCGTTGTATGCGGTATCTCCCAGGTTCTCGACTTTGTGTTTGAAGGGCGGAAACCAGCGGGGATCGCCCGGCTTGGCAAAGACCTCTTGCGTCTTGCCGTTTTCATCCGTGAAGCGGAGATGCCCGGCGGTAAGAACGACGACCACACCTCCCATATGCGCATGCAAACCCGACTTCTCGTGCGGCCCATAGTGAACGTTCACGACCTGCACATATTCATTTTCAAAAGCCAGCTTGTAATGGGTTGGCTCAACCTTGGTGGGGTCCTGCGCCAGCGCGAGGGTTGAGAGACACAAGCTCAACCCGGCGACGCAGAACCATTTGCCATACGCAAATGTCATGTGAGAAACCTCGCAATATCGAGAAGCTCTCTAAGCTTATTCGCGGGGGTTAGCTTTTCACGCATGGAAAACGAGCTTGGACCAAACTGGTAAGAGCCCTCGGCCGCAGGCGTACGGCTTCGTGAGGAGGACGCTACTGGTCTGATTTACTGCCGGCCCTCGGAGACAAATAAGCTCGATACCTGGTAGTAGGCGGTGTAGGCGTAGGAGCGCAAGTTGTCAGTGACGAAAATTTCTCGAATGGAGAGAAGCCCGGTGCGGTCGGCAGGGGCGAATTCCTTGAAGAGAGTTCGGCGCCTGGTCGCGAGGTCGACGCGTTCGAGGCGGCAGGGAATCTCGGCGCGGCGATAAACCAGCACCGACTTGCCGTCGAGGCTCCAATGGGCAAGAGTATCCGCCTCGGTAAGCCCTGGCACCGGCTGCGGTTCTCCTCCGGCGATGGGATAAAGGGAATATTTCCCTTCGGGTCCGCGCGCCAGAATGAGCTTGCCATCGGGTGAAAGGCGCCCGTCGCGGGTTCCCTCGGGAGTCACCGGCCGCGCCACGCCGCCGCCAAGTTCCTGCACATAGAAGCGCGTACCTTTTCCGGGTTCGTTGCCGTTGATCAGGACGCTCTTGCCGTCACGGAACCACTGCGCGGTGACATAGTTTTCAATGTCGCCTCTTTTGAGTTGCTGCGTCTGGCCGGCTCCGGTGGGGTAGATCACGAGCTGCGGCGGACGCGATTGAACGACCGCGAGCACCAACCTACCGTCGGCGGAAAGGTCGGCGGGCCAACCTTCGCCGAGGCGCACCACCGGCGATCCATCGGTCTTCCTCAGGCACACGGCGTAGTTGGTTCCGAGGCCTGTCTCAGCGAACAGAAGCGTGCTTCTGTCCTGCGACAGAGCGCGGACATGCGAAGTGTTGAGCCAGGAGAGATCCCGGTCATCGTCGTGAGCTGCATTTGGACTGGGGGAATTCTCCAGAGAAGTATGGACCATTGCGGCATAGCGGTAGTCGAGGCGGTTGGCGAGCCAGCGTCCGTCGCGAGCCGCGTCCTGAATCGTGAGCCCGCCGGGCGCCTGGTAGGCGATGCGCCTCTTCCCCGACGGTGTGACGGCATAGATCGTGAAGCTGCCGCCGCTCTGGCTGGCAGAAAAAAGAACTTCCTCCCCGTTCGGCGACCAGGCAAGTCCGCGCTCGCTCCAGTAGCCATCCGAGAGCACAAGATTATTTCCGCCCCCATCGATGATGTTCACTGAGCCGCGATCGTCCCATTTCAGCGGATGCTCGAAGTAGGCGATGCGATCTCCCTTTGGTGAAACGCGCACGTCGCTCATGTAGCCACTGACCTCGCGCAGCACATGTCCGATGGGATATTCCAGACGATCCTTGCCCCCGACCTCGCGAATGATAGCCAGTTGCGAGCCATCCGGCGACCAGTCAGCCTGCCGCACCCCCTCTTCGATTTCCCGGGGCGCGCCGCCGTCGAGCGGCATGCGCGCCAGGGTGCCGGTGAACAGCCGGTACCACACGTACTTCGCGCCAATTAAAACGGCGAGCTCGCCCTTGGACGAGACTGCGAGTAACTGCATGCCGGGCCGGCCCAGCGGTTTGGGCTCAGGATAATCGGGACGCACTGCGAAAATCTGTGGCGTGTTGCCGGAGGTCGCGGCGCTGGATACCACCGTATCTTTCCCGGCGAAGGCAGCCTGGAAAACCGCTTCGCGCCCGAAATTCAACTGGCGGAAAGCCAGCGGCTCAGGGTTACCTCCGGCGACTGCCGCGCGCCAGAGCGCAGCCACGGCGACTGCCGCGCACACGGCTGCGAGAATCCACGCGATTCGTGGACGGAGGACTCGCCGCGCGGCCTGCGCGAGCGGGATTGCAGGTCCAACCTGCGAGCCGCCCTCGGCGATCCAGCGCAGCTCTTTGCAGAGATCGCCGGCCGATTGCCAGCGTGCGTCGGGATCCTTTGCCAGACAAACCCGGATGGTGCGTTCGAGTGCCGGCGGTGTGAGCGGCTGCAGTGTACTGATCGGCTGCGGCTCTTTGACCAGGACGGCCGAAGCGACACTAAAATCGCTCTGCCCCTGAAATGCGCGGCCGCCGGTCACCATTTCATACAGCACCGCACCCAGGGAAAAAATATCGCTGCGTCCGTCCACGTCCTTGCCTTCGACCTGCTCGGGCGACATGTAAGGGACAGTCCCGATCACTGCTCCTTCGCTTGGGCTGCATGGCTGATCGTTGCGGTGGAGGCGGCCAGGGAAGCGGCTTTCGCCAAGCCGAAATCGAGCAGCTTGGCGCCCGACTTCGTCAGCATGATGTTGCCGGGCTTGAGGTCGCGATGCGTAACGCCGTTTCTGTGCGCCCGGTCGAGAGCGCTCGAGAGCTGGATGCCATACTCCAGCACCTCGGCCGTCGGCAGCGGACCCTTTTCCAGCCGCGTCGCCAGAGTCACGCCCTCGACGTACTCCATGACAATGAAGTCGATGCCGCCTTGCCGGCCGATATCGTAAAGCGTGCAGATGTGGGGATGATTCAGGCCGGAGACGGTCTTGGCCTCGCGTTCGAAACGCTGACGGCGCAGGACGTCGTCGGAGAGATGCGCGGGAAGAATCTTGATGGCGACAGTCCGGTCGAGGCGCGTATCTCGCGCCTGATAGACCTCGCCCATTCCGCCGGCGCCAAGGGGCGCAAGAATCTCGTAGGGGCCGAGCTTCGTGCCAGAGGTCAGGGCCATGAATAGAGGCGATTATATAGGCAGAGATCTCCCAGCCAAACCCGACGCTTGCTCAAGAGTCTGTAGAACCTCGGCTATTGAATCAGCGTTCCGTTCCCATTCGGCTCTTCCGGAGGAATCACCACCGCCGCGGCCACGCGATCTCCCGGCTCAACATTCAGCAACCGTACGCCCTGAGCCGAACGCCCGGATTCGCGGATGAACTTCGATTCGATGCGGATGATCTTGCCGTACTGGCTGATCAACATCACTTCGGATTTCTCCGTTACCTGCGAAATGCTGACGACTTTGCCGTTGCGGGCCGTGGTCTTGACGTTGATCACGCCCTTGCCGCCACGATTGGTCAGCCGATACTCATCGGCGGGTGTGCGCTTGCCATATCCGTTTTCGGTAACCGAAAGAATGAGCGAACCTTTTTCCGGCACCAGGTCAGCGACTTCGGGAGCGACCTCGCCTTCCTTCGCCCCCGCTTGAATCTCGGGCTTAAGCGTGGTGGCCATGCCGACGATGTAATCTTTCTCGGCGAGGTTCATGCCGCGAACGCCAGTGGCATTTCGTCCCATGGAGCGGACGTCATTCTCATCAAAGCGAATCGCCTGTCCGTCGTGCGATGCAAGGAAGACAACCTGGTTGCCGTCGGTGAGTGAGGCCGCGACCAGTTCGTCTCCCTCTTCGATATTGATCGCTATGATGCCGCGTTGCATCACGTGCGAGAAGTCTTTCACCTCGGTCTTCTTCACCGTGCCGTTGCGCGTGACAAAGAAGACATACCGGTTTTCTTCTTCCAGATCGCGCACGGCGAGCATAGTGCGCACGGTTTCTCCGGGCTGCAGGCCGACGAGGTTACCCACATGCTTGCCTTTTCCGGCGGCGGCGATGTCGGGAATCTCATAGACTTTGAGCCAATACACGCGCCCGGTGTTGGTGAAGATCAGAATGTAGGCGTGGGTCGAGGCGATGAACAGATGCTCGACGAAATCCTCGTCGCGCGTCTTCATGCCGGTGCGCCCGGTGCCTCCGCGGCGTTGCATGCGGTAGGTCGAGATCGGAGTGCGCTTCATGTAGCCGGAGTGGCTGACGGTGACCGCAACCTGCTCGTCGGCGATCAGATCCTCGAGCATGATCTCCGCGGCTTCATCTTCGATGACGGTGCGGCGCGCGTCGCCGTAAAGTTTCTTGACCTCTTCCAGTTCCTTGATGATGACTTTGCGCAGCTTCGCTTCCGAGGCAAGAATCGATTCGTACTCGGCGATTGCTTCGCGCACCTGCTTCAGCTCGTTCGAAATTTCGTCGATCGAGAGCTTGGTGAGGCGGTGCAGTTGCAGTTCGAGAATGGCATCGGCCTGCTTCGAGGTGAACGGCTTCTCAGGATCGAGTTTCGGAGCGCGCCCAGTGGTGTTGATGTCGATCTTTTTGCCGCCAAAGTAGGCGACCAAATTTTCGCGGGCATCGCCGCGATTAGCGCTGCCGCGAATAATCACGATCACGTTGTCGAGGTGATCGAGCGCGGTGAGGTAGCCTTCCAAAATATGTTCGCGATCGCGCGCCTTCTGGAGCAAATACGAGGTGCGGCGGCGCACCACATCGACGCGATGGTCGATGAAGTGTTTGATCGCCTGGATCAGCCCCATCTCCTTCGGCTGTCCGTTGACCACGGCCAGCAGAATCATGCTGAAGCCTTCCTGCATGGATGTGTTCTTGAAGAGCTGATTGAGCACGATCTGCGGTTCGGCTCCGCGCTTGAGTTCGATCACGATGCGCATTCCGTCGCGGTCGCTTTCGTCGCGAATGTCAGAGATGTCATCGATGGTTTTGTTGTTGACCAGGTCGGCGATACGCTCGATGAGCCGAGCCTTGTTCACCTGATACGGAATCTCGGTAACGATGATCGCCTGCTTGTCTTTGGTGACGTTCTCGATGGCGGCACGGGCGCGCATCATGAAGCGTCCACGGCCGGTGCGGTAGGCTTCGAAGATTCCGGCGCGACCGTGAATGATGGCAGCGGTCGGAAAGTCCGGGCCCTGTACGAACTTGAGAATTTCGGGCAACTGCGCGTTGGGATTATTCACCAGCGTGATCGTGGCATCGACAATCTCGGTCAAATTGTGCGGAGGAATTTTGGTAGCCATGCCGACGGCGATGCCATCGGAGCCATTGACCAGCAAGTTGGGATAACGCGCGGGCAGCACGGCGGGCTGCGTCTCCGTGCCGTCGTAATTCGGATAAAAGTCGACTGCTTCCTTGTCGAGGTCTTCGAGCAAGGCGGTGGAGACGCGCGTCAAACGAGCTTCGGTATATCGATCGGCCGCGGGAGGATCGCCATCGACCGAGCCAAAATTTCCCTGCCCATCGACCAGCGGCGCACGCATGGCGAACGGCTGCGCTAGCCTTACTAACGCGTCGTAAACGGCGAGATTGCCGTGGGGATGATACTTGCCCATGACTTCGCCGACGATGCGGGCGCATTTACGCGTGGCGCCGCCGGGGCGAAGGCCCATCTGCTGCATGGTGTAGAGAATGCGGCGATGTACGGGCTTCAATCCATCGCGGACGTCGGGCAGCGCGCGGCCGATGATCACCGACAAGGAGTAGTCGAGATAAGACCGCTTCATCTCCTCTTCAATGTTGACGGGTTGCATGTTGAGCGCGCCCGGGCCGGTGGGACCGTCGCCGCCCGGCGGAGGGGTTAAAGGAAGCTCAGGATTTTGATCGTCAGCCATGAAAGTCAGTTCTCGGTTCTCAGTTCTCTGTAAAAGCTAGTGCTGTGCGCCGGCCGGCGGAGCAAAGCTCCGCCCCCACACAAATCTTGCTAAGTTATTGTATTTACAGGCATTACATGACCAGAATTACTCGAAAATTATACCACGTTCTGGCGGCTGGGAGCGGGCGAAATGTTGGCTTTTCAGGCTCTGCGCAGCGTCAGCAGCGTGATCTCGGGCGGCACACCGAGCCGCACCGGGAAGCCGAACGTTCCGAGCCCGCGGTTTACATACAGCGCCGCCTTCTGTAAGGCGCTCCCCGCACCGTTGCCGCGCCCGTTCGTCGGAACAGAAATCGGAAGCCGGTAGAGTCCCGCGACAAACGGCGAGATCAGCCGAGCCGGAGTGACGCTGTGATCCACGATCTCAACTTTCACCTGCCCGCCATGCGTGTGTCCCGCGAGGCTGAGTTCGATGCCCAGTTCAGCCGCCCGGTGAAACGAGTTCGGATTGTGCGACAGCAAAATGTTCGGCATGTCGCGCCGTATCACATGCTCAATTTCCGTAAGCATGGGAGCGGTACGCTCGCCACTAGTCATGTGGTCGCGCTGGTAATCGACGCCGATCAAATTGAAGCGGCCGCCCTTGTGCTCGATGACTTCATTGCGCGCACGCAACAGCGTCATTCCTTTTTCATGAAAGAGCCGTTCCGCCTCGTCCTCCACTCCCGCATAGATTTCATGGTTGCCATTGCACCCCCAGACGCCGAGCGGAGCCTGTAGACGGCTCAATTCGTTAATGCAAACGTCCAGCGGATCGCCCTCGCCCGAAACGAAATCTCCCGTAACAAAAGAAATGTCAGGCTGCAACGAGTTCGCCAAATCCACCGCGCGCGCGATTTCATGCGGAGGCATGTAGTCGCCAATGTGGATGTCGCTCAACTGAGCGATGCGCAGCCCGTCCAGTTGCGGCGGGAGGTTGGCGACCGGCACATCGACGCGCTCGATGGTATAGCGCAAGCGGCCGGCGGCAAATCCATAGGTAGCGGCAAGAAAGGGAACACTTCCAGCAAAAGCTGCCGCGTATTGAAAAAATGTTCGCCGCGCCGGACTGAACCCGCCGGCAACCGCTCCCGCAGGATGCATAAGCCGAGCCGCAACATTCGTGACCCACTCAATCGCTCCCACCGACTCAACAAAAAGAAATCCAAAGAAGGATGCGACGAGCCAGAGGCGGGTAAAGGTCGTCAGCGATTTGCCCAAGTGGAAGCTGCCGAAATTTAAACGCGAGATGCCGTGCCCGATCAAGGGATCGAGTAGAGTGGCGAGGAGGGCAGCGGCCAGAGCAATCAGTCCGGCATGGAGTGCGTAGCGCCAATTGGCATTCGAGAACGAACCAATCAACGTCCACGCCCGCAGAAACCAGAACCGCTGGACGGCATAGACAGCTAACAGAAACGCAGCCAGGAAAAGAATTCGGGTAAGAATCAGGGCAACTCCTAATTAAGCAGCTCAGACGATTAGATGCTGGGTAAAGCGCAGAAGGCTCGGAACCCAGGCTCGGACCCGAGGCTCAGACCCCAGGGGGCGGTAGAGACAGGAGCCCCGTCAAACGCAGCTGCGTAAGGACTCCCTGCGCGTAACCAGCTTATGATTTAGGCCGATGCTGCGATCTGCTTGCACACTTGCAGTTCAACTGCTGCCCGGCGTTCTGCTGCTCCTGTTGGGGTGGGGCCTGAATGATGCGCCGGGATTTTTTCGAAATCCGGCGCGCAGCGGATTGGTGGCCCTGGCATTAATGGCTGCAGCCGTGGCGACTCTCCTGCAACTGGACGTTTATCCCCTCCGCAGAGGCATAGCTCCAGTCGGCAACCAGAGCCTGCATCTCGCGGTTCTCATGCTGTTGTCTCTGGCGCTGCTGTGGTTCCTTCCGTTTGCCGATCGTCGGGGATTGCTGACGTTTCACCACGAGCGCTGGCGCTACCTGGGTCTGCTGCTTTGCTGCATGGGAGTCGCGGTGCGCATAGCGGCGTTGAAGGCACTCGGAAAACATTTCAGCGCGTACGTGACCCTGCAACCGGACCATCAACTGGCGGAGCAGGGAATCTATGCCAGAATCCGACATCCGCTCTATTTGAGTTTGCTCTTGGTTACAAGCGGCGTGGCGCTGGTATTTGCCAGTTGGCTCGCGCTGCCAATTTTCGCGTTGGCCGCAGCGTTTGTTTTTGATCGCATACGAAGCGAAGAGCGGATGCTCGCTCTACATTTCGGGTCGGAGTTTGAAGACTACCGCCGCCGCACCTGGAAGCTAGTTCCGTTTTTGTTCTAAAGCCTGTTGGCAGCTCCGGTTGGCATCTGAAGAGTGCTCTTTGCGTTAGCGAGTAGCGGATTGTTCGTGTTCCGGAGATCGTAGCGCGCCGACGCGCTCCCTGGCATTCTGTAGAGCGCGCTTAACGTGGCGGGGCGCGGTGCCGCCTGGGACGTCGTGGAGCGCCAGGACCTCAGTAAGTCCGAGGCAGGAGTGGAAGCCGGCGTCAAAACTTGCATGGATCGCTTGCAGATCGGCGAGTGGAAGTTTTTTTAAATCGCATCCGCGTTCGACGGCCAAAGCGACCGCCTTGCCGACGGCCTCGTGGGCGAGGCGCGAGGGCACTCCGCGCTCGACGAGATAGGCGGCGGCGGCCCAGGCGTTCATGAAACCCGACTGCGCGGCCTGATTCATTTTCGCATCGTTGAATTCGACGGTGTTCATGAATCCAGTCACCAGCGGCAACATGCCCGTCATCGTTTTGGAGGCGTCGAATAAAGGCTCTTGCGTTTCCTGCATGTCTTTGTTGTAGGCGAGGGGCAGGCCTTTTACCAAAGTCTGCAGGGTGGTGGCGCAGCCCATGACGCGGGCCGCTTTGCCGCGCACTAACTCCAGCAGATCGGGATTTTTTTTCTGCGGCATGGCGCTGCTGCCGGTGGAGTACGGCTCGGGTAACTCGACAAAGCCGTAGGCGGATGTCGAAAACAGAATCATCTCTTCCGCCCAGCGGCTCAGGTGGAGCGCAAGCATAGAAAGAGCGTTGACGAATTCTAGAGCGAAGTCGCGGTCGCTGGTCGCATCGATGCTGTTTGCGGTCGGGCCATCGAAGCCGAGTTCCGCGGCCATGGCTTGACGATTGAGCGTGAGCGTCGCTCCGGCGACGGCGCCTGATCCCAAGGGACAAAGGTTGGTACGCTTGCGGCAGTCGGCAAGGCGCGCGGCATCGCGCAGAAACATCTCGACATAGGCCAGCAGCCAATGGGCAACCAGAACGGGTTCGGCCGGTTGCAGGTGGGTGTAGGCGGGCATAGCCGCGTTGCCGGCAGCGTCGGCGCGAGTGAGGATCGCCTCACTCCAGTCGGCGACCAGGTTTTGCAGCGTGTCGATACTGTGCCGTACGAAGAGCCGGAGATCGGTAGCAATCTGCTCGTTGCGGCTGCGGCCGGTGTGCAACTTGTAGCCGGTGGCGCCGATCAGTGCGGCGAGTTGTTTTTCGACGAAGTGGTGAACGTCCTCGGCTTCCGGATCGTTAAGAAATTCGGGCTGGGATTCGGCGCGGCGGCCAATTTCGCCCAGCGCCTTCACGATTTCAGAAAGCTCTTCCGAGGAAAGCACTCCCGCGTGCTCGAGAGCGTTGGCATGGGCGCGGCTGGCAGCAAGTTCAAAGGGCAGCAGCCGTTGATCGTAGGGAAACGACCGCTGCCATTGCTCAAATTCGGGGTCAAGCGGCTGCCGGAAGCGGCCGGACCACATCTTCATGGCGGAACCTCCACTAGCCTTCTGGTGACGGGGCTTGGCCCCGTCCGGGGCGGGGCAGAGCCCCGCCACCACACATTTCCTCAGCCATCTATCTTATTGCGGACTACCTTAGTAGCGGAACCGCGACCTTATTTTGTGTTTGGGCGCGGCAACGCGAAGGCAATCCGAGAATGCGTATGAACCCCTCTGCATCCTTCTGATCGTAGCTTGCGCCCATAGTGAACGACGAGAGGTCGGTGCGATAGAGGGAGTAATCCGACTTGCGGCTGACTACGTTGACGTTACCCTTGTAGAGCGAGAGCGCGACCGAGCCGGTCAGACTCTGCTGCGTAGTATCGACGAAGGCGTCAAGCGCTTCGCGCAGTGGGGTGAACCACAGGCCGAAGTAAACCAGTTCCGCGTACTTGAGGGCTACGTGCTGCTTGAAGTGCAGCAGGTCGCGATCGAGACAGAGAGCTTCGAGTTCGCCGTGAGCGGCGAGCAGCAGCGTGCCTCCGGGAGTTTCATAGCAGCCGCGCGATTTGATGCCGACGAAGCGGTTCTCGACCAGGTCGATGCGTCCCACGCCGTTGCGTCCACCGATTTCGTTCAATAGTTCAACCAGCGACACGGGATCAAGATTCTGACCGCCGACAGAAACGGGCGCGCCTTTGTCGAATCCGATTTCCACCTGCTCCTCTTTATCAGGAGCTTCCTGCGGAGACTTTGTCATCTGCCACGTGCTGGCAAAAGGAGCGTTGCCGGCATCTTCGAGTTCTCCGCCTTCGTGGCTCAGGTGCCATAGATTGCGATCGCGGCTGTGAATTTTTTCGCGGCTTGCGGTCACCGGGATGCCCCGCTTCTCGGCGTAATCGAGACAATCTTCGCGAGATTTCAAATCCCACTCGCGCCACGGCGCCACAACTTTCAGCTCGGGAGCAAGCGCCTGGTAAGCCATCTCGAAGCGCACCTGATCGTTGCCCTTGCCGGTGCATCCGTGGCTCACGGCGGACGCGCCTTCGCGTAGCGCGACTTCGACCTGATGCTTGGCAATCACCGGACGGGCGAGCGAAGTGCCGAGCAGATACTTGTTCTCGTAGACCGCTCCCGCTTTCAGCGCAGGCCAGACGTAGCCGGTCAAAAATTCTTCGCGGAGGTCTTCCACCACAACCTTGCTGGCTCCGGTCTTGTAGGCCTTGTTGACGACGGCCTCGACGTCATCTCCCTGCCCCACGTCGGCGACCATGGCGATCACTTCGTAAGCGTAATTCTCCTTGAGCCAGGGAATGATGATCGAGGTATCGAGCCCGCCAGAGTAGGCGAGAACAATTTTTTCCGACGTTTTCGTTTGCAGCTTAGGCATGTGCGCTCCTTGCCGGGTAACGGCCGACGCCGCCTCCGAGCAGCCATACGAGAATGGCCTTCTGAATGTGCAGGCGATTTTCCGCCTGATCGAATACTACCGAATTTACGGAATCGATGACCTGGTCGGTCACTTCCTGGCCACGATGCGCGGGCAGGCAGTGCATGAACCGCGCATTCGGTTTCGCCAATTGCATGAGGGCCGTGTTGACCTGGAAAGGGGCAAAGATAGCGGCGCGCTCCTCTGCCTCCTGTTCGTGTCCCATGCTGGCCCAGGCATCGGTGTAGACAGCGTCAGCTCCGGCAACGGCCTTGCGCGGATCGTTCGAGATGCGCAGCGTCGCTTTTGTCTCTTCTGCGATGGCTTTGGCCATGGTGACGATGACGGGATTGAGGCCGTAGCGCTCCGGCGTAGCAATAGAAACCTTCGCTCCCAGCGAAACGCCCGCCAGCAGCAGCGAGTGCGCCATGTTATTGCCGTCGCCGACATATGCGAAGTGGAGCTTCTTCAAGTCGCCAAAATGCTCTTGCAGGGTGAAGAAGTCGGCCAGCGCCTGGCAGGGATGTTCGAGTTCGCTCAGCGCATTGATCACCGGAACGCCGGCGTAGGTGGCCATCTCTTCGACGACCGCATGGCTGAAGGTGCGGAGCACGATCAGGTCGATCCAGCGCTCGAGGTTGTGGGCGATGTCGTAGAGCGACTCGCGGGCGTTGAGACGGCTCGCGGTCTGGTCGATGAAGAAGGTGCTGCCGCCGAGGCTATCCATGCCGGCTTCGAAGGTGAGGCGCGTGCGCAGCGAGGGCTTCTCGAAAAACATCACCATCTGCTTGCCGGCCAGAACGCCGCGGAAGTCCGCAGGACGCTGCTTCAGCATGGAAGTCAGGTTAAAAAGCTGCAGAATTTCGCCTGGGGCAAGATCGTGAATGGAGATGAGATCCCGCGGCGCGATGATTTCGGGCAGTAGGGTCGCAGGCTTCGTTTTCGCTAAATCCATCATGGCTTCGGTTCTCATGGGTAACGCTCCATTCAGAAATAAGATCCAGTCATTCAGAAACAAAATCTACCTAGGGACGCCTGGGCTCCAATCGGCAATTCGCTTAGCCGAGGTCGCCAATACGGCGGGCGAGACTCTGGGCTTTTTTTTTATCGGCGGTGACGACCAGCACGGTGTCATCGCCGGCCAGGGTGCCGACGACCTCCGGCCAGTGTGAGGCATCGAGTGCAGCGGCCACCGGCTGCGCGCTGCCGACGGTAGTTTTGACCACCAGCAGGTTCTCCGCGTGACGGATTTCTACTACGAACTGGTGGACGAGGTGCATCACCGAGGGCAACACGCTTTCGGCCCCGCCGTCGGCCAGCCGCCGATAACCCTCGGGGCCCTTCGCCAGCTTCAACTCGTGGATGTCGCGTGACAGGGTCGCCTGGCCTACGTCGAAGCCCTTGCGTTCGAGCCTCTGCTGCAGGGAATCCTGGCTTTCGACAGGTCCCTCGTCGAGGAGATCGAGAATCGCTTTGTGACGCGCCGTCTTGGACATGAATAAAAATCCAATGCAATGAATAAGTATCCATCTGGCGAGAGGCGACTGTCAAGCGCGAAATGTCCGGAAAGCAACCCCCGATGTGACGCAAACCACAGAGGGCACAGGGGTGAAACGGGGGCAACACGGAGGGAAGCTAAGCGAACTGCTTTGGGGCCTAATGCCCTTTGGTGGCAGCGGGAAGCTGGAAGTCGATGCCGCGGTCGTCGTTGGCTTTGTGGGTGGCTGGAAGATCGAGATCGGCGAGCAGGATCTTTCGGGTACGGCCATTCTCGAAGTCGAACAGCGTATCGCCGACGATGGCGTAGTTCACCACGTCGGATTTGTGACCATCCTTAAAGACGAGCACCGTCGAAGGCTGCACGGCAACGGGGTCAGGCGGAGGATCGGAATCCAACGGCTGGGCAGTCGAGCCGCGATCGATCGATCGCTTCATGGACGCATTAGGATTCGGGCCGCCGGCGGCGTTGCCCGCGGACGCATCCGTTGTGACATCGTCATCTTCCTGAGCATCGGCCAAGGCGTACGGGACGCCATAGGGAACATAGACGGGTTCGATCACTCCCCCGGCGGCGTCTTTTTTGTGATGGTGATGGTGTCCGGAAGAATTGAACGAGGATGGCGATGGAAAATAAAAGTTGGCGCAGCAGTTAGTAAAGGGTGACCAGCTATCGGCGTACCCGTTGTGGCCCATGGATGTGACGCCTGGCGGCACGCCGTTGAACGATGTCACGCTGGCCGGCACTCCGTTGAGGAACCGTCCGCCGAAACCGAGCGAAGTGACCGAAGGCGGTACGCTGTTGATTTGTGCGTGAGCGGGGAAGGTGAAGGCAACCGAAAACGTCAGCAGGATAGAAACGAAACAGGATCGCACACCGGCCAGCATGGGAAGCCTCCCTGCACAAGGGTACACCAGAATCAGGCCTACTAATTAGAACTCACGGACTCCCCGAAGGTTGCGCGAAAAAGGAGCGGGGGGAGCGCACCATCAGGGTTACGCGGCGGTGAGGGGGGCGCGGGAGGCCATCCGGCGCAGTTCAAGGACGCGGTGACGCACATAGCCATCTTCGGTCAAGTGCGCCGAAGCAATGGCTTTACGGCCGCTGACCACGACCTGATCCTGAGGACGTCGATTGGTAAAATGCGGGTCGAACTCCCGGCAAAATTCACAGGGCCGACTGGAACGGGAGTCGAAGCGTCTGACGAAGATACGGTCGATGTGTTCCACGAGGAGCGGCTCCTTGGGGCTGGAAAAGGATCTGCCCAATTTGTGAGGCAAAGTCACACTGACCCTGCCATTCAGGTTGAATCGATTTAGTGACCGACGCCTTTGTACTATAAGGAGCGGTCGCCGCACAAGCCCTACTTAGCCATATTTTGGGCTTCCGTCAATGGCGTCGATTTCGACCTTATTCCGGCCATAAACGCCGCGTTTTGAGACGTAATTTCTGGCATGATGATCAGATCGCGATCATTGATGGTGAAGATCCAGTGACGAAGGGCAACGCCAATCCGGACACCGTTTTCTTGTTCGATGTGGACAATACTCTGCTCAACAACGATCGGGTAGGGGAAGATCTGAAGCGGCACCTGACGGATAAAGTTGGTCGGAGCGCCCAGCGCTATTGGGAAATCTTCGAACAGTTGCGCATGGAACTGGGATACGCGGACTATCTCGGGGCGTTGCAGCGATACCGCATCGAGCGGCCGGGCGATCCAAAGTTACTGGAAGTGTCGCACTTCATGATTCATTATCCCTTCGCCAACCGTTTGTATCCGGAGTCGATCGACGCGGTGGCTTATGCGCGGCGACTGGGCAGCGCTGTCATTCTGAGTGACGGCGATGTAGTGTTTCAGCCGCGCAAGGTGGAACGCTCGGGGCTGTACGAGTACTTCGAGGGGCAAGTCCTGATCTATATCCACAAGGAACTGGAGCTGGGCGATGTGGAGGCGAAGTATCCGGCGGTGCACTACGTGATGGTGGACGATAAAGTCAGGATTCTGGCGGCGATCAAGAAGCACTGGGGTAAACGGGTGACGACGGTATTTCCGCGGCAGGGACATTACGCGCTGGATGCGGCCGAGGTGGCGAAGTATCCCAAGCCGGATATCACGATCGAGCGCATTGGAGAGCTGCAGAACTATTCTCTGGATCAGATTCTGGCAGCGGCGTAAATCGTGATCCCTGCGGCTGGGGGGATGCTACTCGGCTTCTTCCTCTTCCTGGGAGGCTCCGGCGCCAACCATCTTTTCCAGTTCGCGGCTCAGACTGATGCGGTTGGCATCGGCCAAATCCATAAAGCGGAATGGCTGCAGGCAACCTTGCGTTGCCCACATGGGAAACATGACCTGCGCGCGGGAACGAATGCTGGTGCAACCGAGGTGGAACAGAACGGTCACGCGAATGCCTTCGTCAAGGGGATGATCGAGCGAAACCAGACCTCCGTTGACCGAGAGCTGGTTCATGCGGCCGCGGATCTGGCGTCCGTTTTCGAGCAGCACCAGGGCAAGGATTGACCCTCCGAGCTTGACGCGCGAGCCCCGTCGACATCTCTGCGTGGTATTGGTGGGGTTCATCCTCGCTAGTTCATCCTGGCTTAAGTTTGCCTCAGAGCGGGTCATCACAGCAGATTACGAAAGTCTGACCCTTCCGCTTCCGACCGTCTCACGAACCAAATCCGCTCACGACAGCGCGTGGGAAAGACGCGGGAAGAAAAAGGGAGGAGCGTGACAGAAGTCACAGCCTTCCGGTCACGGGACATCTAGGCTGTATGGAGAAGGCTGGTTTCCATGGCAGCTCAAATTCATAGTGAAATGCAGGTTGAAGAAGGGGCGGATCTTCGTAGGGAAGCTCGGTCGCTGGCGATTCCTGGGGCGCTTGATCCACGGCCGATGCCGGCTTTGAGGCCAAAAAAGAAACTGGTTCCGCGCAGCGATCACGACCGCTCGCAGATTACGCGGCGCAGCTTCCAAGCGGCCTTTCTCGTGCTGAATGTCTGGATAGGAGTCATTTTCTATTTCTGGGTGCGGCAATTCGAGCCGGGCGGAGCGCCAAGCGCCCTGCACCGTCCGGCGGGAGTCGAAGGCTGGCTGCCGATTGCCGGATTGATGAACCTCAGGTATTGGGCGCTCACACATCGTGTTCCCGGGCTGCATCCGGCGGGGATGTTTCTGCTGCTTGCGTTTCTCGCCATGTCGTTCCTGTTCCGCAAGGCGTTCTGCAGCTGGCTGTGTCCGGTGGGAACGATTTCGGAATACCTGTGGCGCGTGGGACAGAAACTTTTCCGGGGAAGCTTTCATCTGCCGCGCCGGCTCGATATCGGACTGCGCGGGCTGAAATACCTGCTGCTCGGCTTCTTCGTGTGGGCGGTGACTTCGATGGCCGCAAATGAACTTGCGGCATTCATGAACAGCCCTTACGGGGTGATCGCCGACGTGAAGATGCTGAACTTTTTCCGGCACATGGGCCAAACCGGGGCGATTGTGCTGGGAGTGCTGGCGGTGGCATCGCTCCTGATTCAGAATTTCTGGTGCCGTTACCTGTGCCCTTACGGGGCGCTGCTGGGAATCGTGTCGTTTTTCAGTCCGTTGCGCATTCGGCGCAATCCGGAGAGCTGCATCGATTGCGCGAAATGTGCCAAGGCCTGTCCGTCGGCATTGCCGGTCGACAAACTGGTAACGATCAAGTCCGCGGAGTGCACGGGCTGCCTGGAGTGCGTGGCCGTCTGTCCGGCAGAAGATACGCTGAGCCTGTCGTTCCTCAGCCCGGCGTTGGCCGGCTTTGGGCGAGCGAAAATTCCAGCGCGTGCGGCGCGGGGCGGGCGACTGCCGCTGTGGGCGATGGCGGCGGGGATTGCAGCGATCTTTTTCGGCGTCGTCGGTTTGGCCAAGACGGCGGGCTACTGGGATTCACATGTGCCACGTGCCATCTATGAGCAGTTGGTGCGGCATGCGGATGAGGCACAGCATCCGATGCCGGGAGACAACTGAAGCCAACGCGGGCGCGACGATTTGCGATTGCCACGGGAAAGAAACGGCTTCCGCTGTGCCGACACAGCCGAATTAGGCGGTGATTCGAATTAAAGGTTTGGTGCGCGGCAGCGCCCGCCCGATCTCAGTCGCGCTGACACCGGCCGCTTGCAGAGCTTGGGTGAGGCCAGCGGAATCATCGGCCGCCACGGAGATCAACAATCCGCCGGCCGTTTGCGGATCGAAAAGCAGGGTACGGACGTCCTCGGGCACCGCGGGGTCGTAGTCCACCTGGCATTCGGCGAACTCGCGATTGGCCTTGAGGCCGCCGGGAATATACCCTGCGCGAATGCACTCCAACGCGCCTTCGAGCACAGCGATGTGCGAGGATTGGAAGACAAGGCTGACGTTCGACGCCAACGCCATTTCGCGAGCGTGCCCGATCAGTCCGAAGCCGGTAATATCGGTCAGCGCGTGAACTGCCCACCCGGCCCCAGGCGCACTCGTCTGTCCGACGCCCGTCCCGCTTCGAGCGCCCGTGATTACCTCGGCCGCCGCCTTGTTTAGAGTTGTCATCGACTTGACCGCCGAGTCGATCCACTCGTGTTGAGCCACGCCTTTTTTGATCGCCGTCGAAATCACGCCTGTGCCGAGCGCCTTGGTGAAGAGTAAGCGGTCGCCCGGATGCGCACCCTGATTGGCGAGCACGCGCTTGGGATGAATCACCCCCGTCACCGAATATCCGAATTTCGTCTCTTCATCCCGGATGCTGTGGCCGCCCACTACCGTGCATCCCGCCTCGATCATCTTCGACAATCCACCGGCCAGAATGCGCTCAAGAATGTCGATGTCACCCTTATCGGGAAAACAGACGAGCGCGAGCGACGTCAAAGGTTTTCCTCCCATCGCGTAAACATCACTGAGGGCATTGGTCGCAGCGATCTGGCCGAAGATATAGGGGTCATCGACGATGGGCGTAAAAAAATCGACGGTTTGCACCAGCGCCGTCTCGGGCGTCAGCAGATACACTCCGGCGTCGTCGGCATGATCGAAGCCGACCAGCACATTCGGATCCTGTTGCCGGGCTAATTTCCCAAGCACCGTGTCCAGCACCGCCGGACTCAGCTTGGAAGCTCAACCCGCGGCTTTTACGGACTCCGTCAGTCGAAATGGTTTTACGTCCGGCACCTGGCCATTGTAGCGGAGGGGACCTCTTACCTTACTTCGTCGTGACCTGCGTCATCTGCAGATCGGGATACGCATGGTTCCACTGGGCGGAAATGTTTTCGAAGGTCAGCCGGAAGGGTTTGCTCTGACCGGGCGCGAGCGGCGACTGGCTTAGGTCCACAGCTTCGTCATAGGGTCCGCCGGTGCGCAGAACGTGCAGAGGAAGTTCCTCGCGCTGCGCCGTCTGTCCCATCTCGTCCTTGAAGGTTACCTGCACCACCGCGTGGGTTACGGTCTGAGTGCCGGTGTTGGTGATGCTGCCATCAAGATAATTGACGGTTGCGCCTACAAAATTTTGCGCCGCACTCGTCTTCAAGTCCGAAAATTTCAGATACGCCGCGTAGGCTGGAGGCGCCGCAGGCTTCGGCTGTTCGGAACGCAAAATCAACAGCAGAACGCCCACCACGATTCCCACGATCACAATGCCAATGAGAATCGGTCGCAGGGTTGATTCTTGCGGCTCCGTCGTAGGATTTGCACCCGGCTGGATCAGCCCGCCCATGGCGCGATTGTACTACCGGCGATTCTTATCGCGATGCCCGCAAATCGTTGACTCGGTAGTTGCTATAGTCAATCGTCAGGGTGGCGCGGCCGCCCAGCCGAATGTAGCTGAGCGACTCGTTGCGCCGCGGAAGCCAGAAATTTTCCACCTTCATATATTCGTGGTGCACTTCGCTTTTCTTCGTCCAGAAGGAAGGATTCACCGCCGGCTCGGCGTCAATCTTGGTCACGGCGAAATCAGTGGCATCGACCCACACCTTGCCGCTATAGACGTACTTGCTCTTATCTTTGGGAGAGACCTCGAGCACGTACTGGCCGCCCTTGTCAGAATGTTCGTATCCAACCAGCGCCATGTCGTAGTTGTGCCGGTTCAGCAGGGTGCGAGCGCGCATTTCCGGCGCGGCAGCTTCCTTTTCGCTCTCCAGCAAACGTTTGAAGACGCGTTCGATGATCAGCTTCGATCCCTTTTGAGATACTATTTTGAAGTTTTTGGTCGCCGGGCTGTCATAAGTCGCCTCCACCGTCATTTCAGCGTCGCGATCGCCTGGGAATCCGCGATAGACCAGCCGGTAAACCCGAGTGGATTGCACGCGCCGCAGAGCTCCGGCGCGCTCCTCATCCTTGCGAACAAGATTCGCCACCACCTGGTCAACCGATAACGGCGCGGTTGTAATCGAGGGCGGCAGAGGACCGGAATCGACGGCGGCCCCGCTCGCGCCCGCCATCACCGAAGCCAGAATGAGGAAAAAACTGACTCCTCTCTGCACCGGACCCTGTATGGATTTCAAGATGACTGCCATTCATCGTGCACCGTAGGGATTTAGATTAGCACCCCGTGCGGGATGACGGAGCATTCGGGAGTTGAGCTTGAACGCCAGAGAATATTATCAATCACTTGCGGATGGAGATAAGAAAGTTGACGATGGCATCGGCGGCTGCGAGGAGCCCTATCGCATGTGGACTCGCAAACCAGAAAACAGTGTTCGCGTGAATTGGCTTATTGTCTTCTCCTACTGCGCCTCGACCATTGTCAGCTTGGCCATTTGGATGGGCGTCTACCGGGCCGTCGAACACCTGATCAAGTAATGACGGTCAGGATTCGTAATGCAGCAGTGAAAAGACGTCATAACTTGCGAGTTTGTCGCGGCCCTTCAGAAAATCAAGCTCCACCACAAACGCCAGTCCTGCAATCTCTGCCCCCAAGCCGCTGGCCAGTTCCGCCGTGGCGACCGCGGTCCCGCCTGTCGCCAGCAGATCGTCGACGATCAAAACTCGCTGACCTTTGCCAATCGCATCTTTGTGCACCTCGAGCGCGTTGCTACCATATTCAAGTTCGTAACTGATCTTCACTGTTTCTGCGGGCAGTTTTCCCGGCTTGCGCACGGGCACAAATCCGGCATTCAGCCGGTAAGCAAGCGCTGGTCCAAAAATGAATCCGCGCGCCTCCATTCCCAGCACCAGATCAATCTTCTTCCCTATGTAGTTTGCCGAAAGTGCGTCGATCAGCCGCGCGAAGCCGAGCTTATCCTTCAGCAGGGTGGTGATGTCATAGAAGAGAATGCCCTTTTTCGGGAAGTCCGCCACCTCTCGGATCAGTTTTTTTAAATCGTCGCAATTGACTGGCTTGGTCAGCATCATAGTTGGCATCGTCATTCTGAATCTGAGATCGAAAAGTTAGGCTGCGAAGTTGAATTGCGAAGCTAGATTGCGAAGTTAAGCTGCGAGTTGTTAAGCTCCTCGCACCTGAAACGAACTGAGGCCCGCAACTGGCTCGGACTCCGATTCCTCTACGTCATCGACTCGCGCCGCCCGCGGTCCTTCCCGTAGACGCGATCGCAATCCCGCTAACTGATCTCGCGTTCCCATGGCCAGCACTTCGACCGTGCCATCCGGGTTATTCCGGACCCACCCGGCAATTTGCAGGATGTGCGCCTCGCGCTCAACAAACCAGCGAAAGCCAACTCCCTGGACGCGTCCGCGGACCAGAAAACGGCGCGCCTGCGTTAGAGATTTCTCGGTGGTAGCCATCTTTTGATTGAAGAGGTCGGAGGTGAGCTTGCAGAGGTGAACCGGCCCATCCACGGGGCCTTCAAATCTGCAATTCAACCTCTAACCACTGACCTGCCTACTGTGCCCGCGACAGGTACGTTCCCTCTGCCGTATCGACTTTGATCTTCTCGCCTTCGTTGATGAATGGCGGCACCTGCACGATAAGCCCGGTCTCAGTCTTCGCCGGTTTCGTCACACTCGATGCCGTAGCGCTCTTCAGCCCCGGCTCGACTTCCATCACCGTCAGCACCACGGTCTGGGGCAGTTCGATGCCCACCGCCTTGCCGTCGAAAAACTCCACCTTGATCTGCAAGTTGGAGGTCAAATAATCAACCGCGTCGCCGAGAACGTCCCGGGTCAGATGAGTCTGCTCGTAGTTTTCGGTGTTCATGAAGCAATAGTCATCGCCATCGCTGTAGAGAAACTCCATGTTCTCCTCGTCCACATTGACCTTCTCAATCGGGTCGGGCGACCGGAAACGATGCTCGAACATGGCGCCGGTACGGAGGTTTCGCAGTTTCGCCTGGATGAAAGCCCGCAGGTTGCCGGGCGTGCGGTGCTCGACACTGAACACGGAATGCAGATCATTGTTGTGCTTGATGATCATGCCGGGACGGAGTTGGGTCGCTGGAATCGACATTGCTCGTTTACATCTCCTTCACTCTGCTAGGAATTCTCGGCAGCGAGGCAGGTCCGGGTCGCCGGGGCTTCCGCCGCACTAAGGTCAACACCTCATTTTACACAGGCCAAGCCGGTTATGGGAACGCTGCGACTCCGAATTCAGCAACCGCCTCATCTGACGGTCTGGAAATCGACGATGCGAAGCTTCCGTCCGCTGATTCGCCGATTCGGGTCTAGAATAGAACTTTGGGAGGTTCATTATGCGCATTGGAAAGTATGAGAGCTCGGAAGGCACGACCGGCACGGCCATTACCTTTCTGCTGATCGGCCTTGGTGTCGGCGCGGCCGTCGGTCTGTTGCTCGCTCCTAAGACGGGTCGCCAGCTGCGGAAGGATCTCCGGCGATCCTATGATGACGCCCTAGAAACGGCCTCCGAGTGGACCGACGAAGCCAGGGACCGGTTCGAAGAAGTGGTGGAAAAAGGCGCCGGCTTCGCGGACGAAGTGCGGTCCAAAACCAAGCCGCTAAGCGACTTGCTGCGACGCTCGTAGTTGCGGATCAAGTTGCGGGTAAAGTCACAGACGTAATTGCGGACAATGCTCGTGGTTGGAATCGCGGCCGGCAACCAGTATCAACCTCGCCCGCTCAATCCGGGCTATGCCGCCCGCGGTCGTGGATCGGCTTTGCTCAGCCGCCTGCCAATCCATGCCCTACGGTTCGGTCTGAGTTTCGTCCTCCAGCCTGCGCCTCTTCTTGTGCACATTGTGGACCATGACACCCACCGAGAACCGTACGTTGTCCTGCGTTTGCTTGAAGGATCCGGTCTGCAGGTAATCGCATTTCAGCCGCATGGATAAGCGGGGAGTGACTTTGTAGTCGAGCCCGCCGCCGGCCACGATACCCCGGCCCGAACTCACCTCCGAGAAGGTTTGCCCTTGCGCGCTGGCTTTGCCTCGCGTTCCCTGATGTCCGTACATGACTTCGCCGATTGGCGTCCAGCGTTCGTACTTGCGGCGGGCAAATTGAAAGCCAAAAAGAACGTTGTATTCCCGCGTCGACACGTTAAACGTGGTCGTCGGCAACGGACAGAAAGGCGGGCACGTGGGAAATGGCGCCGGTACGGCGACTGGTATCTTGGAGGTGCCAAAATACTGACCGCCATCCAGCACGATCCCAACCCAGCTCGTCATGTTAATACCCAGAGAAGAATCCCACCCCGGCAAACCTGCCCAATGCCCCGCATTGAAAAGACCGGCCTCGGCGTAGGAGCCTCCGGCAAAGAATTCGAGGCGGGGAAACTGGGCCACCGGAGGAGGCGCCGGCTTGGCGCTTGGGTTTGGAGTGGGAGTCGGAGTAGCCGTCGGCACCGGCCCCTGCGCCGGAGTTGGAGCGGGCGCTTGCGTCGGTGTTTGAGCCGGAGCTTCGGTGGGAGCCGGCGCCGGAGTTTGGTCGGGAGCTTGCGCCCATGACAACATACACAACGCCAGCGCGCCGGCCAAGACTCCCAGGTATTTCCTCACGAATCCTCCTTGAGTTTTATTTGCCACCAGCCCGTACTCGCTACCGAGCCCGTCTCTCTTACTCTGGCAGACCGCTAGCGCCTCCGGATATCTTCTTCTGACACCAGGGAATCGCTACTGGCTGCGTACCGCTTTTCCAAAAGCCGTATTGTATTGAAGCCGGATATCCCCGCAGGTCCCGTGCTCCGGCGAATAGACAACGCAGGAATCGAAAGGCCGCGAATAAACGTGCAGGCTCACGGCGCGCCGATTGGCTTCCCCCGGATTCACCACTCGGTGCACCGGATGTCGTGGATCCACCGCGCACGGATTCGCCGCCATCAACTCCACCGTGTTAGATGCCTGCAACTGGCACTTACCCGTCGCGATATCCTCAAACCCCACATCAAAATTTTCCACCAGCAGTTTCCCCACGGGCGCCGCCATCCAGCAATTCTGCCCCCGATGATTGTGTACTGAGCTCGACTGTCCAACCTCCCAGCAGATGGTCATCAGTTCGTAAAGATCGGTCTTGTCGATCAGGTTGCGCGTGTAGTGCTGCCGGTCCCAGCTCAGATAAGGCGCGAGACTGGCTTCCGCTACAGGCAACCTCTGCAACAACCAGCGCACTTGCTCGATCCCATCGAAAGCCTCTGCGGTCAACGAGTGGAGCTCCCTTACCAGTTCGTCAATCGGCACGCGCGCCAGAGTCAAGTCATTCATAGATGTTCGACAAACTATTGAGTATACCGTGACTGTCAGCGGAGCATGTGCGTTTCGTAATAATCTGAAAGCGATGGCGGAAAGCACAGCGATCCTTGGCGTAATCTCCGACACTCACGGCCTGCTGCGTCCGGAGGCCGTGGATGCGTTGCGCGGATCCTACCGCATCCTTCACGCCGGAGACGTAGGCACTCCCGAAATTCTCGCCGCGCTCGCGCAAATCGCACCCGTGACTGCCGTCCGCGGCAACGTCGATACCGCCCCCTGGGCGCGCACCCTGCCCGAGACCGAACTCCTCGAAATCTCCGGCGTGTCGATTTACATGCTGCACGACCTCGCGAGCCTCGACCTGAAACCGGAAGCCGCGGGATTTCGCGTGATGATCTACGGCCATAGCCATCAGCCGAAAATCGAGGAGAAAAACGGCGTCCTGTACTTCAATCCCGGCAGCGCCGGCCCTCGGCGCTTCCATTTGCCGGTTAGTGTGGGGAGGGTGAGGATCGTTGCCTGCAACGTGACCGCGGAGCTGATGGAATTGGAGATCTAGCCTTGAGCGCGGCCTTTCGCGGCTCCAAGTGATTTCCGTGCTCAGGAAAATCAAACACTAAATGCCGCTCGATCTGCAGGAGCGCAGTTTCTGAATCAGCGCGATAACTTTCCAGTAAGATTTGCCGAACCCTCGTCGCTTTTCCCGCGATGGCTCGGAATGAAAAAGGCCAGCTCGACGGCCGGCCTTTTTGAACTCCAACTTTTCGCGAACGGTGCGCCCGCGTCACAGAACCACGCTACTTCTTCGGCGCGATCGCATCCTTGGCAGCCTTCGCCACGCGGAATTTTACGACCGTCTTTGCCTTGATCTGAATTGGTTCGCCGGTTTGCGGGTTGCGTCCCATGCGGGCCTTACGATGCGCCTTCACCAGGCGGCCGAGGCCGGGCACAACGAATACACCATTCTTCTTCGTCTCTTTAATCGCTGTGTCTGCGAGGTGCTCCAGAAAAGCCGCCGCAGTCTTGTTGTTGAGTTCGAGTTTCTCGGCCAGGTGCCGTGTGAGTTGAGTTTTGGTCATGCCAGAAGCCATGAATTCCTCCTTCAGGAACTAACAAATTTGCTTGTATCCAGCGCATAATAACGCAATCACCTGTGGAAAAACAGCATTTTATCCAGATTTTATGCGGTTTCCAGTAAGGTACCCCTCTGAAATCGGCATAAAATGTGGACTTCGGCTCCGTAGACCCCGAGAACAGCCTAGTTTCGTGTCCTTTCAACGGTTCCCCGCTCACTCCATCTCTGGCCCCGCATAACGATCACCGGAGATCCTTCGGCGAGAAAGGCAGACTGCGGCTCGCTGCAAACCACCGCCGCCAGCTCTTCTCCATAGAACTTCTTGCCGTCGCCGGCAAAGGAGGCATGCCGAACCTGCCAGACTTTCCATGCCGGATGCGTCACGCGATATTCGACGCACCCGCTGCCGGGCAGCGCCGCATATCCCCAGTAGTGTTCGGTGATGAATTGTTCAGCAGACCCGCTGCTCGGAATCTCGGCGATGCCCTCCGTCTCAACCCTCAGCGCGCTCCAGCGCTTCTCGCTCCGCCATCGGTAGACGACCAGCAGACGATCGTCGCCGTGGGAGCAAATCTCGTGTGCCATAGGCAGCGCCACATATTTTTCGTTGTACAACGTTCGGGCAATCCATGCAATCGCTCGCCGTGGAACCATCTCCCTGATGAACACCACTCCTCGTCGTACTTCGTCACCCACGTGCCGCCGCACGTAGAATCGCAAATTTACTTCCTCGAAATTCGAATGCATCGGAATCGCCAAAGCTCCGAACAATTTCGTATTCAGAAAGCAAAACCCCACCAGGCTGACAAACGTCTTCCCCTGCCACTGATCGCGTTCGGTGCCGACAGGAATGAAAGGAGCCAGCAGACGCGGGTCAACTTCGTAATTCAGCATGGCCAGGTATTGCCAGCTGGCGCTGAGAAAAACTCTGTCGGCAGGCACAACTTTAGGATGGCCGGGCCAGGCGGTCCGATTCTTTTGAATATTGCTCAACCCGGCGCGCAATTTGCGCTACGGATCGTATACCGCCGAGTGCAAACCGGCACGTCGCGCCGCTTCCTGCATCTCATCCAGCTTCCGCCGCTGTTCATCGAGTTGCTGCTGAATTTGCGTCACCTGCTGCAGTTGCCGTGCCTGATAGGGGCTGTACGGTGGCTCGTAATGCACACTTCCGCCCGCGGCGCGCATTGACGCGTTGATCCGGTCGATCCGCGCCTGCAAAGTCGCCATCTTCAATTTCTGCGCCAGGATCTGCCGCTTCCATTGATCAGCGGCACGCTGCTCGGCCAGGTGTTGCTGAGCTGAATGTTGTTGCGCATTGCGATCTTCCCCTGAGCGGTGTTCCGCTTTGGGACCGTCTGTCGCCGTGCTGGACGGCGACGCAGGCGCAGTTGCCGCCGCCGGGTTCGACCCCTGGTTCGCGTCCGCATCCTTCGGGAGGTCCTTGTTCGTGATAACCCTTGGCTTTACCGTCGTCGGTGCACCCTCGGCATTTTGCTGTTGTTCCCGGTTTTCCCGGGCGACATCGCCCAGCGACTGACCGTAGCCGGCCGAGTGCGTCAAAAGCGCGATCGCCAGAAGCTTCAGCGACGTCTGCCATATGATTCGGTATTGCATAACCCTCCCCATCGCCGCTCGGAATGCTGCTTTTATGGTAGCTCCCTTCTCCCCGGTCTTATAGCCCCGCGGTAACCCGGTCGCGAAACGAAAGTGTCATTTCACAAGGGCCGAACGGCCATCTCCAGAACCTGCTCCGGCATCATTCCGCTCTCTCGCAGATAACGGATGCTCAGCGAGTCATGCCGTTTCGCCAGTCGCACTCCTCCCGAGTCTCGTACCAGCTCGCAATGGAAATAACTCGGCGGGGCATATCCCAAAGCCCTCAGCAACAACAGTTGACGCGCTGTCGACTTCAGCAAATCCGCGCCGCGCACAACCTCGGAAATGCGCATCGCCTCGTCATCGACCACCACCGCGAACTGGTACGCCGGAACATCGTCCCGCCGCCAGATCAGAAAATCGCCGAAATCCTGATCCTTGTCCCTGCCCGCCACATAGCGCTGCGCCCCGAGATTCAGATCGGTAAATTCAACCCCTTCGCCATCCGGAACACGGAATCTCCAGTTCACTCCCCCCGGTTCGTCAATCGCAGCCATGTCTTTCCGTTCGCGACAGGTTCCCGGATATACCGGCTCATCATCGGCGTCATTGGGAGCACTCGCCGATTGCGCTAGGTCCTTGCGTGAACAGGTGCACGCATACAGGAATCCCGCCTTTCGCAGCGCCCGCCACGCCTCGATATAATGCGGCCGCCGCTGACTTTGCGAGTAGGGCCCATATCTGCCGGCACAATCGGGACCTTCGCTCCACTGAATGCCCAGCCAGCGCAAGTCCTCCATCATGGCCTGGGCAAATTCCCCGCGCGAGCGCTGTGGGTCGAGGTCTTCATTCCGCAGAATCAGAGCCCCATTATTTTCAGTGGCCCGCTGCGCTGCGATCCAGAATGTACGGGCGTGGCCGATGTGCAGCAGCCCCGTTGGTGACGGCGCTAAACGTCCACGGTAGACGTTGTCGAATTTGACGGCAGATTCCTTCTGCGTATTGCTCACGCAGACATTCTAGTGGTGGTGATGGCAGTGGTGATCTTCGTGGTGGACCACTACCTGGTCTTCTGGGTGATCGCCGATGCCAGCCGTGTTATCGCCGACACATCGTGTATGGTGGAGCACGCGGTCGTGCACGCTGCTCGGTATAAGTCACGCAACATCAACAACCCGAGTGTTGGTCCCGCTCTTGCTCTGTCACTTCTGACTGCGCCAGCCGCAGAGGAGCTGACAAATGACAAGTACGGGGAAACGCAACAACCAGAAGCTCACAACTCAGGCAACTGACAACCACTCCGATAACACGCTTTCATCGTGGTCGCGGCAGCAACGGGTGGCGATGATCGCAAGCTTTGCGATCCTCGTACTCTTACTTGCGGCGGCCGCCTGCTCGAAGCAATCTTCGAAGCCGGCACTGGTCGGCGTCTCCAGTCCCGCTTCGACTCCAGCCATTCCGGCGACCACAACCACGGCCGCGCTCCCACCGGACATCGCGCCCAACCTGACCGCCGCAGGCGCGCCCGAAAAAAAGACGCCCCGGAAGCGGCCCGCCAACGTTACTTACCGCGACCCTGACAGCGGTGTTTCTTTCCTTTATCCTCGAAAAGCCTTGCTGACTGCCGGCTATCAGGATCAGCCCGAGCTTACTGCCGTCGGGAACGTGCCCATGAACTTTGTACAGCCCGGCGGAATTACAATCGCCACCGTTGCCTTGCCCGGCAACTCCTATCCCGGCACCGACTTCGCCTCCGCGTTCTTTAATGTCAACGTCAATCGCAAAATCTCCGAGCAGGAATGCTCCCATTTTGCCTTCGTCGACACCCGTAACGCCGACGGCGAACCGCTCGACGCGGAAAAAGTCACAATCGGTACGAATAAAGACGCGGATAAAGAAGAGGCTAACGCTGAGATGGAAATGACCTCCAACTTCTCCGCCAGCGCCTTCAAGCAGGTCGAAACGCAGTATTACCACAACTTTGAAAATGGAGCATGTTACGAATACGTCCTGGGACTGGGCACGGAAGGATTTGCCACCGAGGGCGGCATTGAGCACGTCAATCGCGACGCCGTTTTCGCCAGACTGGAAAACATTTTGGTTACCGTCAAGATCAATCCAACTGAACCCATCGCCGAACCGGGCCCCGGAGCCATCGCGAGCGGTAAGGAGTAAGGTCAAGAGGACAACACAAGTACCAGGCGGCTACGAGCCTAAAGGCTTCGAGCAAGGGATAACATTGCTCGGGCTCTGGTTCGTAGCCGCTCTCGTTCGCAGCCGTTGCGGTCCTTAGCCGCTTTTTACAAAGTGTCTTCCGGAGGCCGCGCTCAGCCGTCGCCTCGCCTGATCGATTACAATTCCGATGGGGTCAAGGAGAACGGAATGACGCAGAAAATAATTGAGGTAGTCGGCACTTCAAAAGAGAGCTTTGCTAAGGCCGCGGAGCAGGCGGTTCAGGAAGCCTCGAAGACGGTACGAAGCATCAAATGGGCCCACGTCGATTCCTTCGATATGCAACTGGACGGGGCCAAGGTCGTCCAGTATCGCGCCACCACCAAGATCTATTTTGATGTCGAGCACTAGAAACCAGCTTCGTCTTGAGTTAGATAAAATTATCTACAAGCGGATTCGACAAAGGGCGTTCGCTGAAAACGTGCGCAGGCGGTTGGATGCGGGACGGTGGTTCGTCCTCCCGTCGTCATTTCTTATCGCTTTGCGGCGCTCGGCCATCCCCCGGTTGCCATTCTCGGTTAGATCGTTCTGGATCGCCCGCTGACTCGATTACCCATCTTTCGATCACCAGTCGCCGCGCTCCCCGACGATTCGCGTGTCGGGTATGATCAAACCGTGGTCACCGAGCGCGTCGCGAACAACAAACTACAACTCTTACGGTCCGGGAAACTGGTAAAGCTGCCCTGGCTTATCCATGCGTTCTCTACGCGTCGAGGGGGCGTTTCCCGTTCCTACGGGGGAAATGCGCTGAATCTCGGATTCACGCAACATGACACGCGCGCGGCGGTTGAGCGTAATCGCGAACTCTTTCTCAAGAAATTAGGCGCCGGCAGCAGCCGCAGCCGCTGGCCGCTGGTTTCGCTTCGCCAGATCCATTCTGATTTGATCCATCGCATCGACGGATTGCCAGCTGACCAAGTGACAAAGGCGCCCATGGCGGGAGAATGGGTTGGAGATGGGCTGGTTACGAACATTCCCGGCGTAATCGTGGCCGTGCAAGCGGCGGATTGCTTGCCGATTATTTTGGCGGATCGAAAACGCCGCGCCGTCGGAGTGTTTCACGCCGGCTGGCGAGGCACGGTCCAACGAATCGTCGAGAAAGGCGTCGGCGAGATGCGCAAATGTTTCGGCAGCGATCCGCGCCATCTCGTCGCTGCGATCGGCCCGGGAGTGCAAGGATGCTGCTACGAAGTCGGTGATGAAGTGCGCACCCGATTTGACGCGCAGTTTGCCTACGCCGAAACTTTGTTTCGTGAGGTCAAGGAATCGGATCCAGTCCGGGAAAAATATCCATTACTGTTCTTGACGGCGCGCGCCCCGGGACACAGTGAGCTGCCAGTCAAGCTTTTCCTCGACCTGGTGGAAGCAAACCGGCGGCAATTGCTGGATGCTGGCGTGTCCGCCATGAACATTGACACAACCGCGCTGTGCACGGCTTGCCATACCGATTTGCTCTTCAGTTTTCGTGCGGAAGAAGGTGTGACGGGGCGGATGATGGCAGCCGCCGGAATCAGGCCGGAATAAAAGTCGCGCTTCACGAGGCCGTCGAATGAGATCGTCAGCCCCAACCCTGCTATGCTTCATCTCTGGTGGAGCGACGGGGGTTCTCACCCGTCCCCTCTTCAACTTCAGCCTATGGCTTATCGCGTGGTCGCTTTCACGATGGCGCAGGTTCGTCAAGGAGCGCTCGGATTCCATCGCGACTTGGCTGCCCTGCTGCGCGAAAATCCCACCATCAAAGTCTATTCGGCAAGCCCCTTCGACCTCGACGAACGCCGGCGTCTCAAGGATCGATTCGGGGGAGACATCGTCTACTTCCTCAACGACGCCGCCTCAGAGGCGTGCGCACGTCTCGACATCAATTTAGACTTTCAGGCGGAAGTCTTGGAGGACGAACTGCCGCGCCGGCGAACCCTGGCTGTGGGCGTGCCCGAGCGAACCCACGGATCCACCTCCGCCTGATTGTCGGGGCGCAACTTTCTTCAACTCCGAATCGCCAGACCCATCAGCTAGTCCTTCTTATGTTTCTTGTGTGATGTTTCGGACTTGGGCTTGTCATCCTTCTTGGTATCTTTTGCGTCCTTGGCTGCGTCTTTGTTCTCTTTGTTCTCTTTGGTTTCTTTCGGCCCGCTGTCGCTATCGGATGAGGGCGATGAGGACGACGGGGTGGCGCTCCCTTTCTTCGCGTAGTCGGTCACGTACCATCCCGAGCCTTTGAACTGCACGGCTGGAGCCGAGATCACTTGTTCAATTACGCCCCCGCATTCGGGGCACTTTCGCAGCTGCCTATCGGAGAATTTGCGGATCTGTTCAAAGCGGTGTCCGCAGTTCTTGCATAGATATTCGTAGTTGGGCATGTGTGAGCTGATTCTAGAGGCGCGGATTCACCGCCGTCAATTTGTGCGAGACGCTGCTTCTCGGAGGCGTTTCCTTCGCTGGCGCCCCTGCCACCCCTGCTCAGCGTTTCAACAAGTCCACCGGCTCGCGCACGTCATGTACCCGGAAATATTTCGCCAGCCCCGGATACTTCGCGGCGACGGCTTCATACATGGCATAGGCCACGTTGCGATAGGACGTATGTCCGGCCGGCGTTGTGCGCAGTTCAGAAATGTAGACGGCCTCGGCGAAGTCCATCTTAAAGAGCGTGCGCTTGCGGAAAGCCAGCGGGATCGCATACTGCGCGTTTTGCGCGGCTTCCTTGCCGCCCGCCGCAGAAATCGTCAGTACCGCGCTTTCAGCCCGCTTCATTGCCAAATCGTAATCCGACTGAACTCCGGCAGCCTCGACCTCCGGCGGCGTATCGAATCCATGAACCGTCGTGAAATCCTGCATGATCTGCACGCACCTGCGATGGCGGTGCATGTCCCGGAAGCCGCCGATGTCCATGAGAATGTCGAAGCGGAATTGCTGCCCCGCGGAAAACGCGCGCAGCATCTCGTCGTGCCGGCCCCGATGACGCAGTCCGAGGTCGATGATCTCGCGGCGTCGCCCTTCGCCCGCCGCTTCCATTGCTGCCCGAATCTGCCGGTAAGAATAATGACAGTGGCCATACAGCAGCGTGGTCGAAAGCTCAATCTCCAGTGGATCGGTGTCCAGCAAGTCGACCAGCGGCGCCCGATCTATGGCAGCCCCTCGCATCAACTCAGCCGCGGCCTCCTGCAGTTCGCGGCGGGTTTCGATCTCATACGGATTCGGATCGGCGTACTTGACCAGCGTGGGCGCGACCCGCACTTCGCGCAGCAGTTCGCGCTCGGCGCGATCGGCAATTTCGGGCGACACCAGCCGAATCTCGCCCACCAGGGCGCGTAAACCGTCTTCGTTCGCGTTGTAAGCGGGCGAAACCGCAGCCTTTTTCAGCAGCGCCCCAAGATCGCGGACTTCTTGATGCGGCTGCGAGAGCAAATGGGCGACCTGGCTTTCCAGCGTGCGTGCGTTAACAATCTCTCCCAGCGAAGTATTGCTCGCCAGAGGCAACAGATAGCGCGAGATATCGAAGGCGCGGGCGCGCAGCGTGCGCTCGTAAGCCTCCAGCTTCATTTCCGCCGGACGAGGCGTAATGCTGGCGAGATACTCGAATGTCCGCTGCGATACTTTTTCGTAAGTTGTGAAGAGCCACTCGATGGTTTCACCATAGACCTTCGCGGGCGAAGCGTCCGCTGCGCCGCCTTCATTCTGTAAAGCATCGCGTCGAAAAGCGGGCGTGAAGTACCCGCTCTTCCTGAAGTCCTGGTAGCGGGTCGACCGCTCCTGTCCGTCCCACCGCTGCTCGTCCGCAACCACGATGGCCGCGAGGATCGAGAGTCGCTCGATGGCGAGCGCGATGTGCGCCAGATCGGCGATCGAGCGGTGCCCGTACTGGAAGTAAAAAGTGTTGAGAAATTTTTCCGCCTTTTGCGTCGTGATTTCCCGCAGCGACTCTTTCATGGAAAGCGCCGAGCGCGAATACTTCGCCATGGCGTAGGCCTGAATCTCAGGTTCCACGCCGTAAACGGCAAACACTTCGACGGAAGTCTCGGGCGCCGGGGCCGGTTCGGTATGCGAGGCCGCTGCTTCGGTTGAAATTACTTCAGACATGGGAGTGCAGAAATCTTAATCGTCCGCTGTCCCGCGCGCAATCGGGCGACCGTGGGGTAGAATCTCCGCGTGGAATGACCCCGCACTTAAAAAGTTCTCCCATGACAGTCCCCGACGCGGGCAAGAGCGAGATCGAATTGATTCAGGCCTTCCTCCCGCAACAGATCGAGGAAGCCCGGAGTCTCTTCATCGCCTATGGCAAGTCGCTCAGCTTCAGCTTGTGTTTCCAGAGCTTCGACGAGGAACTAAAAAATCTTCCCGGCGCTTACGGGCCGCCCGGGGGAAGATTACTGCTGGCGCGCTATCGCGGCCACGCCGCCGGCTGCATCGCGTTGCGCAGGCTGCAGAACGGCATGTGCGAGATGAAACGGCTGTATGTCCGCCCTGAAGATCGCGGGCTCGGCCTCGGCCGGATGTTGGTGGAACGCCTGCTTGTCGAGGCGCGCGCCATGGGCTATGAGCTCATGCGCCTGGATACGATCGAATCCGCGATGCAGGATGCGGTCGCCCTCTACCGCCGCATGGGGTTCAAGGAAATCGCGCCCTATTCCACCATCCCCATCGAAAGCGCGCTCTGGATGGAGCTACTGCTGTAACTGCCTGTTTTCACGATTCCTCCCAGCCGCCTCTTTTTCGGCTCCGCTCGGAACCATGGCTCGGTCCGCGATGGCTCGACCGAGAATGACAATATCCACCCGCCGGTTGATGCCGCGCCCTTCCGCATTGCGATTGCTTACGACAGGATGATAGTCCGCATATCCTGCCGCGCTCAGACGATTAGGGTTAAATCCCTCCCGAACAATGAGGAGCCGCACAATTTCGGTTGCCCGTGCTGTCGACAGTTCCCAGTTCGAGGGAAACTGGGTGGTGTGGATCGGAACATTATCCGTGTGCCCCTCGATCCTCAAGCGATATTCTCGTTGACGCAGCAGATTGGCGATGCGGTCGAAGGCAACATGGGATGCGGCCTTTATTACGGCCGATCCGCTTTCAAAAAATCCTACTTCTCGAAGCGAAATCACCAGACCGTCCGGCTCGCGGCTCATAGCGATTTCCTTGCGTTGGATTTCCGGCGCCAACGCCGTTTCCAGTTCGGCCTGCAAGTCACCCAGATCCCCGTCCTCTTTGCCGGTTCCACCCCCACTCCCGAGCGAGCTCTTGGGCGACGATACAATCCGCCCCAGCGTCGTGGTCCGCTCCTTGTTTTCGATTGCTTGCACCGTGCTGAAGGGCATCGGCTCGGCTTCATTCAGCGGCACCTGGGTCGTCGAAGCCTGAAATACTCCCATCTCCTGGAAAGCCACCTGGAATGCTAATGCCAGCTTCCCGACCTTCCTTTTATCGACCTGCGCCGAAGCATAGAGCACAACGAAGAACGCGAACAGTAGCGTGATGAAGTCGGCGTAAGAAACCAGCCAGCGCTCGCGATTGCCGTGCCGCGAACTACGTTTGCTGCGCCTCATACGTCCGATTCCTCCGCGGCGGCCGATTCATGAGACTCGCTCAGGAACCCCAGCAGCTTCTCCTCCAGCATGCGAGGGTTCATCCCCTCGAGTATCGAAACCACGCCCTCAATCGTCATTTCGCGGATGATCTGCTCATCGCGTATGCGGATTTTCAATTTGCCCGCCGCCGGCAGCAAAATGAGGTTGGCGGCGCCCACGCCGTAAAGTGTGGCCACGAACGCGACCGCAATCCCTTTTCCGACTTCATCGATCTTGTCCAGATGCTGCATGACCTGGATCAAACCGAGCACAGCTCCGATGATGCCGATGGTGGGAGAAAATCCCCCCGCCGCTTCAAAGAGCTGCGGGATTTTCTCTTCCTGCTCTTCCTTGTTATCCAGATCGAGTTCCATGATCTTGCGCAGTTCCTCCGGATCCGTTCCGTCGACCGCCAGCATCAGCGCGCGATGCAGAAACGGTTCGTGGATGGTGCCGAGTTCCTTGTCGAGCGAAATGATGCCTTCCCGCCGCGCCAGATTCGCATATCTCACCAGCAGACCGATCGTCAGCCGCGCATTCTGTGCCGGCTCCACGAACACCAGCGCCAGCCGCCGGAAAGCGCTCAGCGCCACTCCCAGGGGATACTGAATCAGAACCGCACCCAGCGTGCCGCCAATCACAATCAGGGCCGCGGTCGGCTGCACCACCTGGCCCAAATTTCCACCCTCCAGCAGCAAGCCGAATAAGATGCCGCCGACAGCCAGCACCAGACCGACGAGGGTTGCCTTGTCCACGGAGGGCTCCTATTTCTCGCCCGCTAGATTGTTCCTGCTCTCGCCGTCGTTGCTTTCAAGCGCCCGGCTGAGGGAGGAGCTGATGGCTGGACAGATCAGCGTCCCGTGCAACACCGAACGGCGGAACTGCACCACTCGTTCGAGCACATCCTGCGCGCTCTCCCGCACCACAATTTTTTCCCCGCTCAGCAGCGTAATAACGGTGTCCGGCGCCTGCTCGACGAATTTGATCAGATCCGAATTGACGGCCAGCGCGTGATTGTTGAGGCGGGTGAGCTGGATCATAGTTGACCTCCTGCTTTTTTCTCGGGACGGACCTACCCGCCACATTAATGAAGGCTCCATCGCTAAAGATCGGCAGATTCGAGGCGAGCAAGACAATCACACAGCAAGCGAGGTCGAATTACTAAAGCACTATGCCGATTGGCACTTGTGGAAATAAAGCTGGCGAGCCTCACGCCGATGAACCTGAGTGAAACGCAATTGGGTTCCGCAGGACAAACGGAACGAACTCCGGGAAGGTTTCGGGGACGGATCCCAGCATCGGAACCGACAAGGAGCAATTTAATGGCACTCACCATTCTGAACAATATTGCTGCTCTGGCTGCGGAAGACCAGCTCAACATCACTAGCAACAGTCTCAACTCAACCCTGGAGCAGCTATCTTCAGGATCACGCATCAATAGCGGCGCTGACGATCCGGCTGGTCTGGCCATCGCCAACGGCCTCGAAGCGAACGTCGCAGCCCTGACCCAATCCGCGAGTAACGCGACGGACGGCGTCGGCGAACTCCAGGTAGCAGATGGGGCATTGTCCCAGGTCACCACCTTGCTCGACCGCGCCGTCACGCTGGCCACCGAATCCGCCACCGGCACCGTCTCCAATTCGCAGCGGGTCGCGCTCGACACCGAATATCAATCCATCAAGGCGGAAATTGACAGCATCGGTTCTACCACCAACTTCAACGGCGGGCAGGTATTCACGAATAACACCCTCAATGTCTTCTTGAGTGACGGCAGCACCTCCGGCAGCAGCACCATCGGTGTTTCCACAGGTTTATTGTCTTCCACGCAACTGAGCTTAGGCGGAACTCCGGCCACGGCCACCTTGGGCGAAGCGGTGGCGTCCAGCGCCGCCGCCGCCACCGACGTTCTGACCGGCGGCACGTTTGTCGGGTCCACCCAGGCCAACAGCCTGCTGACCGCCAGCACACAGTTCAACGCGCTCACCAAAGCCGCCGCCACCTTTACTGCGGGTACGATCAACCTGGCAACCGAGGCCACCCAGGCGTTGACAGCGGGTACCTTGGCTGCCTCCACTCAAGGCACCAACGTCGTCACCTTCGGCGGTGGTGGAGTTATCACCGCGGGTGACACCATAGCGGTCGGCGGCACGACCTACACTTTCGTGGCCGCTGCAGGCGATCTTACCGCGCCCGATGAGGTTGTCGCTGGAGTGGCGAATTCTACTTCTCTCGCGAATCTTAACGATGCGATCAACCAGAATGCCGGCGCCGTCGGGACCAACTATTCCGCCGGAACTGCCCTCAACACCGGCGTTACATCATCCGGGACCGGGCCCATCACCTTTACCGACAAATTGAATGGCACCGCCGCCCCTGTCGTGACCTACACCAACACTTCGGGCTCGGGCGCGACCGCCTCCGATGTCACGACCGCCGGCCTGGTGGGCACGGAAATCACAGTTGGAGGCCAGAATTACACCTTCGTGACGGCCTTGAGCGGCAACGCTGGCGGAACGCCCAACGAGGTGCTGTACAACAGCACGCTGGCCACATCCCTTACGCACCTTGAGGAGGCGGTTAACGGCGGAGCGAATGGGGGCACGGACTATAGCACCGGAACTGTCGCCAACACGAACGTTACCGCAGGCGCGCCCTTAGCAGGCGTCATCACCTTTACCGCCAATACCAACGGTGTAGGCGGCAGCATTGGCGGAGCGATTAACCAAAACACGGCGGGAGGAAGCGGAGCGTCGTTTGCGACCCAAGTAGCCGGCAACGCCGGCAGCACCGTGACCGTCGGCAACGAAACCTATACCTTCGTGACTTCCCTCGGCACGGGCGCGGGGGCAACGACGAACGAAATCGTGGGCGCCACGGGCGGCGGCGCCTTGGCGACGGAACTCACCAACCTGGTGGATGCAATCAACTTTACCTCGCCCAATACAGGCAAATATAGCGTCGCCAATAGCGCTGCGAATACATATGCCAGCGCGGTGACAACCGTTACCGGGGCTACGATCACGGCTACGACTGCCGGCACCGGCAACGGTACAACCACCGGCAACTCCGTCGATGTGTCGGGCACTGCCGGCACCTTTACCAATGCAGCGGGCGGAGCCACCGGGACCTTGGCTGGGGGCACCAACGCCAGCACGGTCACCATCGGCAACCAAACCTACACCTTTGTGAATGCGGCTCAGCTTGGCACGGCCAACCCGTATTCCGTTCTCATCAACACCACCGCCAGTGGTACCGCCGCCCAGATTCTAGGCAGTCTTACCAATCTTGCGGACGCCGTTAACGGTGTCACCGGCGATGCCGGCATCAACTTTTCTTCTGCCGCAGCGAATACCTATGCCACGGCCGGAACGGCCACGGCGGGTAGCGGCAATACGTCCACGCTGCAATTCACGGCACAGGTCAATGGCTTGGGCTCCAATGGTGCTGGGACGGGCAACTACACCGTTTCGACGACAGCGAATACAGCCAACGGCTTTGCGGGCGCCACCTTTGCTAACGGCAGCACGGGAGACAGCATTACCGTTGGCGGCCAAACCTATAACTTCGTGACCGCGCTCAGCACCAACTCCGGGGGCACCGCAAATGAAGTTGTAGCGGGTACTTCCGTGGCCACCGACTTGACCAATCTCGAGGATGCGGTCAACAACAATGGCACCGGGCAGGGATCCACTACCTATAGTCTCGGAACTGCGACCAATACATCCGCTCATATCACCGGTACCACCGGGACCACCGCCACATTCGCGGCGAACAGCACCGGCACCGGCGGCAACAGCATCACGACCGCTATCAGCGGCGGCATTGGCAGCTTCGCCACCACGAACTTTACCGGAGGTTCTGCTCTGGTGTCGGTAGGCGGCCCCGCCGTCGCAGGCGACACGGTCACGGTAGGCACGAAGACATACACATTCGTGAACGCCATCAACGCCAACTCCGCGGCCAACTCCGTTCTCGTCGGTGCCGGTACGGGAGCTGCTTCGGAAACTGCCAGTCTTACCAACCTGGCGGCAGCCGTCAACGGCGCGACCGGCTCGGGCGTCACCTACGGTATCGGCACCACTGCCAACACCTTTGCTTCGGCAGCGCTGGTTGCCAACCCGAACACCGGTCCGATTAATCAGATCCTGTTCACTGCTCTGAGCGGCGGTGCCGGCACGGCGGCGGCCGGAACCGGCAACTTTATTGCCTCCACCTCAACCGGCGGTGACAACACCTTCTCCAGCGCGTTATTCAGCGGAGGCGGCGCCACTACCAACGATCTGCTTACCAGTTCGGATGCTACCGCTGCCCTGACGCAAATCGACACCGCCGTCGCTACCGTCGCGCAACTGCGCGGCACCATCGGTGCCACCGTCAACCGCTTGCAATCAGCTTCCGCCGTCATCAACAACCAGACGGAAAATCTGACTTCCGCGGAAAACGACGTCACGGCTGCCGACATTCCGACAGTCGTCGCCAACCTTTCCCAATACTCAATTCTGGAGCAGACCGGCGTTTCCGCTCTGGCCCAGGCCAACCAGCAGCAACAACTTGTTCTGAAACTGTTGCAATAAATTAAGCGCTTTTCTACAAAGGAGGCGGGCTACCGCCTCCTTTGTTTAAAACCGGAGTAGTGCGCGGAGTGTAGGTATGAGCATCGCACCGGTACAAGGTTTTCCAACCCTTAGCAGCGACCAGCCCGAACCCACAAGTGTGCGTGCGGGCTACACGCAAACAAAAGCAACGACTAACCCGGCGGAGGAACCGACCCAGCCCGTTTCGGGAATCTCGCAAAAAGAGAAATCTCCGGCCGCGAAAATTGTCCCGGTGACCTACGAATTGCCGCCAGATGTTGTCGAAGTGCATCAGGACCCTCAGCTTAAGAGTCAGGTAATTGTTGAGTATTTGGACCGGTCCAAAAATGTAGTTCTGCAAATCCCGAGCACCCAGGAGCTGGACGTGGAACGCGGAATCGCCCAGGAAGTACAAGCAGCAGCCAAGCTCCGGGCCAAGGCCCAAGCTGCTGCAACTGGCGCGCCAAGGCCGGCAGCAGGAAGCGAAGGAGAAAAAACTCATGGGGATTAGCTTTAACGCCTCGAGTTTGTTGAGTGGAAATGGTATCGATGTGAATTCCGTTGTGTCCGAAATTCAGGCGGCGCAAAGCGGGCAATTGACCGCTTGGCAGACGGATGTAACCAATCTGCAGACGCAGGCGACCGCCCTCACCAGCATCAACACGGACTTGTCGAATCTGGCCACCGCTGTGCAGGGGTTTACTGGCCCGGATGGAGCCCTGACCGCAGTCACTGCCTCCTCATCGGAGTCTGCGATTGTAGACGCCACCGCCCATACCGGCGCCACGGCGGCCGTTTACACCGTAGTGGTGAGCGGCCTGGCATCCACCGGAACGCTGTACACCGACTCGGTAGCGAACGCCACCACGTCCATTCTGCCCAGTGGCCAGACCACTGGCGATTTGCAGGTACAGATTGGCGGGGCCAGCGGCACCACGGCAAATATTGCCATCACTGCCGGCACGAACGACACCCTGTCCACCCTTGCCTCATCTATCAATTCGCAGAGCGCCACCAATAATTGGGGCATCACGGCCAGCGTGATCACCGATGCCGACGGCGCTCACCTGGCAATCTATAGCCAGGCCACGGGCAGCGACGGAGCCCTGTCCATTCCGGCTGGCACCAACACCACCAGTCTCGTATTTGAGCCGCCGGTCGGCGGCACCAATGCCCAGATTTCCATCAACGGAATTCCCTACGCCAGTACCACCAACACCGTGACCGGGGCTATTCCGGACGTGACCTTGAACCTCACCAGCTCCGACCAGGCCACACCCGTAACCATCACGGTTGGCCCGGATACCAACGCAATCACCAACTCCATCAACAATTTTGTCACGGAATACAACACGGTCATTGGTGACATCAACACTCAGTTCACCGTCAATGCCTCCACGAACACCGAAGGACCGCTCGGGTCGGACGCCTATCTGCGAAATCTGCAATCGAGCCTCGCCTCGGATATAACCTATTCGACTGCCGACCCGACTTCGGTCAGCACCGGCTTGACGAATCTGGCTGCGCTCGGCATCTCCACCAACAGTGATGGCACTCTCACCGTCAACGACACCGCCATCGATACCGCGACCGCCTACTCGCCTGCCTTCCCCGATGTGCTCGCGGCCAATCTGAGCGCGGTACAAAATTTCTTTACCAATTCCAACGCCACCGGGTTCGCCGACAACTTCAATGCCGATCTCACCAAACTGACGGACCCTTCCCAGGGCATTCTCAACGCCGATCTGGCCTCAAACCAGAGCCAGCAAAATGACCTGACCACCGAAATTACCAACTTTCAGACTCAGCTCGCGGCCCAGAAAGTGCAACTGGATCAGGTGTTCGACGCGGTGAACACATCGCTCGAGCAATATCCCTTTACCTTGTATGAAGTCACCGCAGCGCTCGGATCGCTGACCGTCGGCGGGACCGACACAGGCTCGCTTCCCAGCACGAATACGACTCCCACGGCCGGTGAAAGCGTCAGTGGAGCGGGCAATACCGACAATACCAGCAGCACCAGTTGATCGAAAGGAACTGTCATGAACATTCCACAGACCTATCGTGAAGCCGCGATTCGCGGTGCAAATCCCGTCGCCCTCGTCGTGCGGCTTTACGAGCAGATGATCGAAGATATGCGCCAGGTCAACCTCGCCATCGAGAACAACGATATCCAGCGGCGGAGCGACCGCATCAAGCACGTGCTTCTGGTCATCGCCCACCTCCAGTCAACCTTGGACTTCGATCGCGGAGGCAAAGTATCCCAGGATCTCAACCACTTCTATGACGCTCTCCGCCAGAATGTGATGTGGGTACAATTTCATCCTTCCAAACGCGCCGCTACTCAGGTAATCACAGACTTGTTCGCCGTGCGCCAAGCATGGGTCGAGGTTGAGCGCGTTGAGCATCCCTCTGGCAACCATCCGGCTCGTACCGAAGCTGCCGAAGCCAACGGCCCATCCGATCCCAAGGACGCGCACATCGCGCCGCATCGACTATCGCCGGCTGCTTCGCCCTACCTTTCGGACTCAGCGTCGCTAAACGCTTCCCGCAATGACTGGAACGGATAAATGCTGCCCGACGCGCTCGACACGTTGCGTCAAGTGAATCAGAACCTCCGCGCTGCGCTCCTCAATCTGCGTCCCGAACGCAAACACTGTTCCGCCATCAAGCCCCAGGACTTCACCGACATACTCAGCCAGCTTCTACGGGCTGCCGAAACTCTGCGCTGCCCGCCAGCCGATACCGAAGCCGCCGCGGCTCTCAGAAAAGAAACCCACGAATATCGCCGGATTCTCGAAAAGCTCAAACGTTTTCTTCCCGACTTGCAAGGGCGCCTGTTAGCCGAAAAGTCGCGCCTGCAAGCGGTAAGAAGCCAGGTAGCGGCCACCGCAGCTTGGGCGGATGCACGCAAGAACTTTTAAGCCCTTCACAGACTGAATCAAGGAACCCGATCCCGCTAACTCCTTACGTCAAGTACGTGAACAGGCTGTCCTGCGAGAGTTTGCCGATAGCCTCGAGTGCGGCCTGGCTATCGGTCTGGGCTTGACTGAGATTGGTTGCCGCCGCAACCACGTCCGCAGCCCCGAGCGTCGTCTGTTGCTGGCTGATTTGCAGCTTGGCGGCATTCAGATAAGTAGTCTCGGACTGTGTTTGATCCGTGGCATTGCCATAAAACACAGTTTGCGCCGATAGATAGCTCGAAGCGGAGTTCACCGCGTTCACCGCCGTTTCAATCCCACTGTTCGTCTGCACTGCCCCAATCAAATTGTTGATGGCCAGAAAAACGTCATTGCCGGCGCTGGAAAATAGCTGCGAACCGGGCAGGTTGACGGCCAGATTGTATCCACTGCCGATCGATACCTGGTTCACTCCCGTGTTCCCAACATAGTCCACGCCGGAGGGCGACGAATTGTCGGCTACGAATGGCGCGGCATTGGTTTTAGTGCCGGCAAAAATATAATTTCCCTCGTAAGTTGTATTGGCGAGCGAAATCAGTTGGCTCTGGATGCCTTGCAACTGCACTACGATTGCGGCTTGATCGGCGGGCGAGACAGTGCCATTGGCGGCCTCGATGCCTAAAGCGAGCGCTTGCTGCAACGACGTATTGAACGAGCCAAGCGTTGAACTGGCGGTGGCCAACTGGCCTTGGACCGAACTGATGCTGCTCAGGACTCCCGTAGTAAACGTGGCCTGGTCGTTATCTTGAATCAGCAACGCAGCGGCCGTCGGATTGTCGGAGGGCACGTTCACGCTTCGGCCTGTCGAAATCTGCAGTTCCGCCTGTTGCGCCTCCAGTTCTGTCTGGTTGAGCGCTGCCAGAAGGTCGGGCATCGGATTCGGATCCACGCGCATAAATCTCCAGCTGCAAAGTTTTCTCGTTACTCATTACTCATTACTCATTGTTTGAGTTCTCGGATCTAACCGCTTGCTATTCTTCCGCGCTGTCCATGCCCAGATTCACTGCATCCAGAAGCAGGAGATTCACCGTAGAAACGACCCGCGCGGCTGCCTGATATGTGTTCTGATACTGGATCAGGTTGGCCGCTTCCTCGTCGAGCGATACTCCGGAGACGCTTCCGTTCTGGTCCTGCAGTTGTTGCAGGATCAAAGCGGAGGAGTCGGCATCGGTCGAAGTATTGGATGTAGTCGTTCCTATCTGACCTACCAGGGTTGAATAAGTGTCAATCGGCGTCTGCCCGCCTGCCAAAGGAGTCGTTGCCACGGCGGATAGCACCGTCAAATTTCCGTTACTGCCCGCGCTGCCATCGGAACTGGCGGCGATCAGCGAGGGATTGGTGATGCCAACACTCAACGTCGCGGCCGCGCCGGCGCCATTGGCTGGAGGAGGCACGAAGATGTTGCCGCCCGCATTGCCATTCAAGTCAAAACCCTGCGCGTTCGCTGTATTAAGGTTCGTGGCCAGGCCCGCCGCCAATTGATCGAGACTGGCGCTGATGTCCGGAATTTCCTGGTCGCGAATCTGGACCAGTCCGGCTAAACTCCCTCCCGCCAGCGCGCTCGTGATGTCGGTGCCCCCGGCCAGGATGTGCTGTACCCCATCGCTGCCGGCTGCGGTCGTAAGCGCCAGACTCTGCGCTCCCGAAACCAGCGTGGTTCCGTTCGAGGTGGCCAGCGTGATGCCTTGATCCGTCGGAATCACCTGAACATCGATCAGCCCGGAAAGCTGTTGAATGAGATTGTTCCGCTTGTCCACCAGCGCGCCCGGGTCGGGATTGATGCTCTCGAGATTGCTGATTTGCTGATCGACTCCGGCGATCTGCGACGTCAGGCTGTTCACCTCGGTCACCGTCTGCACCACATTCTGGTCGATATTTCCGCGCTGCGTCTGCAGGTTCTCGGCCGTGGTGTTGAAATCGACCGCCAGCGTGTTGGCCGCCGTCAGCACGCCTTGCCGTAACGTCAAATTCGAAGGATCCGGCGAAAGTTGCTGCAGACTGTTAAAAAAATTGCTGATGTCGGCCCCGATGCCCGAAGTGGAACTCGCGAATTGGGTCTGAATCTGTTGCAGCTGCGACAAAGCAGCGTTGAGTGAGCTGCCCTCTTGCGTTGACTGATTGATCTGGATTTGCAGCATCGGGTCGCGCAGGCTCTCGATCTTCTCCAGCACCACCCCCGTGCCTACGCTTTCCGCCCCGATCTGCACCGGATCTCCCGCCGTTACCACCGGAACCTCGCGCGTGTATCCGGGAGTGTTCGCGTTGGCCACGTTGTTCGATGTCGTCTCCATCTCCTGCTGGCTGACCGAGAGTCCCGTCAGTGCCACCGAAAGCGTTCCGAATAAACCTGACATGATTACTCTCCCGCCCGCAGCCCGACTTCCGTTCCGATCGAACTGGGATCGCCCCTGTAAGTGGGCGCACAACTGTCGACCACGCGCCGCAGCACCGCCAGGCTGCGCTCGAGGTGCCGTAAAAGCGACCAGTGCACCCGTGTGAGGTAACGGATACGGCTGCGGAGCGTCTCCCACTCCGCTTGCAACTGCGCGGCGGTCTCTGCTTCCGGCGAATGCCCGAACTTCGCAGGCCCTGCCGGTCTCAGCGCCGCCTCGCGGCGCAGCCCATCTTCCAGATGGCTCCATTGCCGGCAAAGTTCTGCCTGATGCGCCGCCCCCCGCGCAATCGCCTCCAGGTCGTTGCGCACCAACGCCAGGCTGCTCGATTCCAGACTCTCTGCCAGACTGTGCACCAGCCCCAGCCTCTGTCCGACGAGTTTGCCGAAAACTGGAAGCGATGCGCCGATATCGTCCATGCCAGACATCCCTGTTCCAATCGTGGTTCGAAGTTGCAATTTTCGGATGAAGTTGCGAGTTCGGATAAGGTTCGGAGTTCAGATTTTGTTCCCCCACCTTACTTCCGCATTCCATAGGTCTGATCGCCCGGCATGCGTTGCCCGCCCGACCATTAGGCCCAGGCTCCACCCGCGAGGTTCCACCGGCAAGTTTGAACCGGCAAGCTGCAACGCGCGGCTCGATGCGACGGGCGGCATGCGACGGCGGAAAAATCACGCCAGATCTTGTTCGCGCTTCTTACGCCAGGTCATCCAATGCGTGCTTGGGAGTGTCGTCACCCGGCTCTGGATTCTCCGCTTCGGCAACTTCTTCGACCAATTTCTCCGGCGGCACCGGCCGCTTGCGGCGGCGAAGCGCCTCCTGTTGCTCCTCTCGTTGCTCGCCTCGCTTTTCCAAAACTCGCAACAGCCCAGGATCGATCGCGTTCGTGATCAACGGATCCATAATGACTCCAGCAGGATTCCTGCCTCAGAATTGCGTCATCAAAGCCACTCCATCATCTCGTTTCACCGCGCTCGTTTCACCGTGCTCGCTTGCCTCGAGCCCTAAGCGGCGCCGAGTTCGCTGACGATCGCGTCGGCAACCTTCCCCGGTGGCACCGAATACTCGCCATTGCTAACCGCCAGTTGCAACTCCCGAACCCTCGCTCCGCGAACTTCAGGCTGCGCCAGAACCTGGCTCGCCAGCGATGCGACCCGCGTCTGATCGAAAGAAAAGCGGGTGGGATCCAGACCCGCACCGTCGGAGGAAACCCCGCTCGAACCAGCCCCAGCCGTACTCCCCGCCCCGCTTCCCGCGCCTGCGTTCTGTCCCACCCGGCTCGTTTTACTGCTTTCCGGTGGATCCGCTCCAAATTGTGTGAAATCGATCCTCATGAAATCTCTTTCCTCTCCTACCCTCCTGATCGGCAGATTCTGAGCGAATCTTAATGCCAAGGGTGGTTTCGCCGGTACGCATCCCCGCTCCAATCCGCATCCCGGCTAATACCAAAGATCGGCGCGGATTGGAAAAACTTTAACGCCACCCCGCACCCTCCAGTTCAGCCGCCATCCGATACCTTTGGTGGCGGCAAATGGCGCAAGACGAGCTGTGCGATGCCAATGCCTCCCCGGGCCGCAATGGCCTGCGCCAGCGCTTGCGCTCCCAGGGCGCGATAATCGCTAGCCCCCGGCGTTTTTCTGTCCTCATCCCCGGAAAACGTTTTTTGCAGACTCTCGAGCACCGGCGTGAGCAGCATTGCTTCAAAGTCGCGCGCTGCCTTTTCATTTTTCAACACCGCCTTCGCCTCCGGAGAGTTGGCTGCAAGCGGCGCGGGAAGTGCACTGGAACGGAGGTTCATGAAGGATATCTCCAGGTCGTTCGTCGTTTGTTGTTCGCTGTTCGTTGTTCGCCGACCGCCAATCAGCCTCTTCCGGCTCGCCCCACTAACATCAGATAACTTCCAGATCGGCATCGAGCGCGCCCGCTGCCTTAATCGCCTGCAGGATCGAGATCACATCACGCGCCGTCGCACCCATGTTCTGCAATCCACTGACCAACTGATCGATGTTCGCGCCCTCGCCGATTTCCAGCCGCCGCGCCGGACTGTCCTTGGCCTGCACCTCGCTCTGGCCCCCAACTTCGTTTCTCCCACTCGACACCGGAGACGGCGGCAAGACGGGCTCGGTCGAAATTTCCACCGAGAATCCGCCATGCAGAATCGATACCGCTCCGAGGCGCACGTCCTTCCCCATTACGATCGTTCCCGTACGCTCGTTGACCACGACCCGCGCCCGCCGGTGGACCGCCACCGTCAGGTTCTCAATCCGGGCCAGCACCGCCGTCAGGTTCGCAATCCCGGTCGCCGTCGGATCCACTTCCACCCGCCCACCGTCGCGCGCGCTCGCGACCGGGTGTCCGAATTCGCCGTTAATGACATCGGAGATGGCTCCGGCCGTCGAAAAATCAGGCTCCCGTAACACCAGCGATACCGGAGACAGGCGGTTGAAATCGAAGCTGATACTGCGCTCCACCCGTCCCCCCGACGGAACCCTCCCGAGTGTCGGATGATTCATCTGCTTGCTGGCCCCCGCGCCGCCCGCCGCAAATCCTCCCACCGCCACCGGCCCCTGAGCCGCGGCATACACTTGTCCATCCGCCCCGTACAGCGGAGTCAGCAACAGCAAGCCGCCTTCCAGACTCTTGGCGTCGCCGATCGAAGAAACCGTTACGTCCAATTCCGTGCCCGGCCGCGCGAAGGCCGGCAAATTCGCCGTGACAAACACGGCGGCCACATTATTGACGCGCGCCGTCGCCGCCGGAATCTGTGCCCCCATGCGCTGCATGATGTTCGCCAAGGTCTGGGTCGTGAAGACCGTCTGCTGGCTGTCCCCGGTCCGCGTCAGCCCGACTACCATGCCGTAGCCGATCAGCGGATTTTCCCGCACCCCTTCCACCCTCGTCAGATCGCGGATCCTCACCGCCACCGGCTCACTGGCAAAAACCTCATTCCCGGGAATCTGGCGCGCGAGAATCCGGGTCGGAAGCATACAAGTCGGAAGCCGATGGGGCAGAACCATGCCGGCCACAAAAATGGCCGCCAGAATCAGAGCGCTTCGGGAAAGCGCGAGCGAGCGGGCCGACATGCGACCACCGGCAAAATCGGCTTGCATAAATAAACTCCTAGAAATCGATCAGATTCAGAATTGCGCGCAGCAACCGATTCGGAGGGCGCACCCCGTCCGAGATCACGCCCTTGCCCTTGATCTCCAATTCCAGGTCGCCGACGGCGTCGGATGCGACCATATTGTTCGGCCCAATGTCGCCCCGCCGCACGACTCCGCGCAATACGATCGTCTGCTTCTCGTGGTTCATGTTGATTACCCGCTCGGCTTCAACCACCAGATTGCCACTCCCGAGAACCGCCACTACCCGCCCCGAAAGGTTGGTGGTCACATTGGTTGCCGTCGAGGCCGCTCCTGTGCCGGCGAGCGTCTCGGAGGAGTTCAGCCCGATCAGATTCGTAACCCCTGCCACATTGAGTTTGCCGGGCAGCGCCGTGATTCCCGAATTCGCGTTGGAAGTGCGCGCCGTTGCCACCGAGTTGGCATTCGTTGCCGTGACCCCCTGCACCACGACAATCTCGATCAGGTCTCCCACCATCCTCGCTTTGTAATCGGCGCTCAGATACGCCATCCGTCCTGAGTCGGTCCAGATGCTTCCGAGCGAGAGCGCCGGCGCAGCGGGGTGCTCCGTCTCGAGACGGGCGAGATAGTTCGCCAGGCTGTCCTTCTTCACATCCCGTTTCGACGCGTGCAACCACCCGGTCATCATTATGAGGATGAGGATGAAGCTGAACATGAGGGTGAGGATCAGCCGGACACCCTTTACAATTTTCACTGGCGCTCCTTCTCACCTTCTCACTTACCCACCTGCTTGCTCGCTTACTGCTGCGGCAAAGCGTCGAGTAAGCCCGGCGCGGAAATCCGCGCCCGGAAAATGTGCCCGTCCAGGGCGCGTACCCGTATGACTTCACCTTCGCGCCCGCGATCGAGGCAAGTCACGCTGGCCGTCATGCGCAAACCGGCGGAGACAAATACCGCTCTCGCCCGGTCACCTGGGCGCACCGCCAATTTCGGCGCCGCCTCCAGAGCCGTGCGCCGGCCGGATGCCAGCCGGCACGATGAAGCATGCGCGCCCGGGTTGTCATCTCCCTCAGCCCCCGCATTCTCCCGCCCAGCCGAGCGCCAATACACCAGAAACGGCAGACACTCCGCCGGAATGCCGCATTCCAGTCGAAATTCAGTGCGCTCGGGGCGCTCGTCCCAGCAGGCAGACACGACCCGCACTCTGCGGCCGGAGAGCGCCCCGAGCGCTCCCGGCAGATCAAGCTCCCCGGCTCGCGGCCATTGTTCTTCCAGGATTCCCCGTCGCCCGAGATCGGCCACCACCGCCCGCCACACCGCCTCCCGGGTGGCCGCGTTCGAGTTGTCTGCTCGCGAATGCAGCTCTTCCGCGGAAACCGTCAAGCAGAATTCGATCGAGACCATCCCTCCGGCGCCGAGCGCCAAGGCAAAACCGAAGACAACGAAGAAGGAGCGCGCAAAGATCAATCGTGCCGATCGTGCCATGACTCTGATCCTTCACTTCCCAAGGTTGTTCACCAGCTGGAACATCTCATCGGCCGCCTGCACCACGCGCGAACTCGCTTCGTAAGAGCGCTGCGCCACGATCATGTTGATGAACTCGTCGACCACGCTCACGTTCGATTGTTCCAGGTACCCTTGCTCGATCTGCCCCAGCCCATCCGTGCCGCCTGGAGTTCCGACCGCCGGATCGCCCGACGCGGTCGTCGCCACATACAGATTCTGTCCGATGCTGTTCAGTCCCCCCGGATTCGGAAAGAGAGCGAGTTGCAACGTGCCCACCTGTTGCGCCGCGGTTTGCGCCGCCAGCGTCACCGACACCGTCCCATCCGAAGCAATCGTCACCGAAGTTGCGCCCGCCGGTATCGTCAATGCGGGTTGCAGCGGATTCCCGCCCGCGGTCACCACATTCCCTTGCGAATCCTGATGAAATTCCCCGCTCCGCGTGTAAGCGGTCTGGCCGGTGGGCAATAAAACCTGGAACAGCCCTTGTCCTTCAATCGCCAGGTCGAGAGGATTCCCGGTCTGGCTCAGGTCGCCCTGCAATTGCAGAATCTCCGACGCTGCCGACCGCGTTCCCAAACCCACCTGCAGCCCCGTCGCTACCGTGGTTTGCTGCGAGGCCGCCGCTCCCGGCATCACCACGTTCTGGTAAATCAGATCCTGGAACTGCATGCGGCGGCTCTGAAAGCCGGCGGTGCTCGAGTTCGAAAGATTGTTGGCAATCGTGTCCAGATTGGTTTGCTGCGCCTGCATTCCCGTAGCCGCCGTGTACAGTGCTCGAAACATGTTTCTCTCCTGATCCCGTTTCCTCAGCTAAACCTTGGCCAGATCGGTTGTCGCAATACGGTCGAATTCATTGTCAAACAGCGACAGCGCCCGCTGCAGCATCTCCGCCTGCCGCTGCACTCCAATCAGCGTGACCACCGAACTGATGGAGTTCACGTTCGAGGATTCCAGCGCGCCCTGCCGCAGCGCCGGCTGCGGCACCGGAGTCGCGCTGCCCTCCGGAGCGGAAATCAAAGTTCCGCCCTCCGAGGTAAGCTTGGTCCCGGGCGCGAACTCCACCAGCCCGATCGTCCCCGCCACCGCGCCGTTCACCGAGATCGTCCCGTCCCCAGCAATCGAAATCGCTCCCGCCGGAACGTTGATGCCGTTCCTGTCCTTCAACGTGGCATCGCCGATCACCAGATCGCCCGTGCCCGTTACCAGTTGGCCTTTGCTCGACACCTGGAAACTTCCGTTGCGCGTGTAGCGCGTGCCGCCCGCAGTCTGAATGGCAAAAAAACCGTCGCCTTCAATTCCCACATCCAGCGGATTACCAGTCGCTGCCAGATTGCCCGCGGTCATATCGAGATGGGTACCTTCAAGCACGCCAAAGTTGTTGGTCGCCGAATTGAGAGCAAAGTTGAGATTCGAGCTCGGCGCCGGGTTGAACACCGCGCCAGCAACACGGCCCATCGCATTCGGACCCGCCGTGCCCGTCGCCACCAGCGACTGGAAGGTCGTCGCCTGACCCCGAAATCCGGCGGTGTTCAGATTCGCCAGATTGTGCGCCGCTACTTCGAGCGCCTGGCTCTGCGCCCGCAGCCCCGCACACGCCGCATAGAGTCCACTGTCCACATTGGCTCCTTGTCCGGTTTGTCAGAGTGCAAACCAATGGCCAAGGCGCGGTAGGCGGGCTCTTGATCCGACCGGCCGCGTTATGAACCGCTTAGGAGTGATCGCTGAGGGAAAAAGATTGGCGCGATCTAAGAATTCGCGGGTGAATTTAGAGATGGAGAAAACAATGCCGGGCGCAACCCGGCAAAGCTTTCCGACTCGTGCCATAACTCTTGAAGGGAAGGGGATGCGTTTACTCGCGCCATAAGTCCTCGAACATGTGTCCGCGCTTTTGCGCCTGCGGTATGTTCGTACCGCGTCCGAAAGTTGTTCAGCAAACTTTTCAAACGCGCCCTAGACCTCAATGCTCGGGCCGCTGAGGGAACGCTCTTTCAACCCGCGCCTCCACCCGAAGATGCGCCGAGCTCCTCCCGCCACGTGCCGCTCACACCTTATACCTGCTTCCGATCAATCCAGTAGTTGCAGACAAATAGAAACCGGACAGCTCTCCAGCAGCACAGCCGCTTCCATCGAATTTCCCTGCGCCAGCGAATGGAACCGGTATTCTCCGCCGCTGACGACGCTTGGCACGCTTAACATGCACCGTTCATCGGTGCCTGCGAGCTTGTTCTTGAAGTTGCCCGCGATCATGTTGCACAGCTCCCCCAGCGCGTCCCCTACCTCGGCTGCGTTTTCCGCCGTGCCCCCCAACATCAATTTCGCAATGTGGCCCGCGGTCTCTGGGCCGCAACACACCGTGACCACCCCGCACAAGGCGCCCGCCAGTCCGACAATGGCCGTAAATCCGCTTTCGACTTTCTGCCCCGAGAGATCGACTGGCGTCACCTGGCAGCCGAGCATGATCTCGAAAACTTCCGCCGTGGCGCGCTTCAGAATCGGCAGCCAGTTGTCTTCCCGAGACGATCTGGAGAACGCGGTTTCGGGAGTCATGGGTCCTTCCCCGTCGGTCGAGACATCGAATCAGCTTTCGAGTTGAAGACGAACTGCAATCGGTGCCCCCTCAAACAGCAGGGCGGTTTCCACCGAACTCCCCTCCGCCATCGAATGGAAGCTGTATTCTTCGCCGCTGATCACTGTCGGTACACTCAACATGCACCGTTCATCCGTGCCCGCCAGTTTATTCTTGAAGTTGCCCGCAATCATGTTGCAGATTTCTCCGAGCGCATCCGCTATCTGTTCTTCCGAATCGGCCGCGTCCCCCAACATCCTCTTGGCGATTTCGCCCGCCGTTCGGTGGGAGCAACAAACCGTCAGAATCCCACAAAGAGCTCCCGCCAAACCAATCATGGCGGTGAACTCCGCATTGGGTAAGGATTCCGACCGTGCCATCGGCTTGACCCGGCAGCCCAGCATGATTTCGAAAACTTCTTCGATCGCTAATTCCAGTACCGGAAGCCAGTTCTCTTCGTGAGAGCGCGTGATGAATGAGGTGTCTGTACTCATGATCTTTTCCCCAGTACCGGCAACACGTGTTCTTTCACCTGGTCGGGGGTAAACGGCTTGCGGATGTATCCCCGCGCCCCCGCCGTCAGCGCCTGCACCACATGAGACTCGCTGCCTTCGGTCGTGATCATCACGATGGGTACGCCTTTCGCACTCTCCACCGTCGAAACCTGACGCACAAATTCCAGCCCGTCCATCACCGGCATGTTGATATCGCACAGGATCAGGTCGACCACATTCTCGTGTAAAGCGGTCAGCGCCTCCGCTCCATTCGAAGCTTCCAGGACCTTATCCAGATCTATGCCCGCCTGGCGCAGCGAACGCTCGACGATTTTGCGCATCACCGAGGAGTCGTCCACGATCAGCGCTCGTATCTTATCCATGTTGGCCACCACGCCTCGCCGCCCACCAGTCCCCCGGCCTCCCCATCACATGGGCGACCACGAAACAGGTTGGTCCATTCTGGCTAACTTGGTGTACATCGGCATGCGCCTGCAGGTCTTTAGAAAATGCGGAAGCGTGAGAATCGCCGTGGCTAGTGAAAAATCGTCGTTAAGCTCGCACTCGGCGATCCCGCATCGCCTGGATGGGAATGACTTAACCAATTCGCCGGGCGGGAACCACCTGGAAGCGCGCCCCTAACGCGCTCCCGCCGGTTCCCACCTCAGCGATCCCTCATTTCATCCCGCTGGTCGCCAGTGCCTGGCACGCGACACGTTCTGCGTGCCTACACTACTTCGCGACGGACAAACCCGTCCGAACGCCGGTAGCCGCGGATAAAAGGGAAGTCAATATGAAATCGGAGTGCTCCGACCTCGATCTCCAACGTTATGGATTCTGAATCGTCTGGCGTGCGAGAGGCTCTCACAAGGTCGCCGTCTCGCCTGAAAACCCAGCCGGTCAGTGGGGGTTTTGACCAGCCTGTCTTTCGGTATAATGCTGGAACACGCCCCCCCGGCAACGGACAATAACGGACATTAACGGGTATTACCAATTCAGGATGGGCGACAGTTCCGCGCGGCAGATATCCAATCATCGCGTTGATTCGTGGAAGGAAATTGCTGCCTTCCTCGGTCGCGACGAACGCACCGTTCGCCGCTGGGAGAAGGAGCGAGCCCTCCCCATCCACCGTCTTCCCGGCGGAGGCCGTGGAGGTGTATTTGCCTACACCAGCGAACTGCGCGAGTGGCTCAAAGGACGCGGCAGCGAATTCGAGCCGGCCGAAGTCGAAACCCTTCGCCCTTCCGCCCGTACGGACGAAATGAATGCCGCATCCGTAACCCAGCCGATCATCAGGCCGACGAGCAGGCCGACGAGCAGGCCGACGAGCGGGCCGACGATCAGGCCGGCGAAGATCTGCGCCGTCGGCGAAATTCCCGGCCAGCTATCCGTTCCTCGCAGATCATGGCTCCGGACCGCGGCTTGGCTCGCACCCTTAGCTATCGTCGCGGCGACCGTCTTCGTTTTTTCCTTCGCCCACCGCGAACCCAGCTACAAGAACGCCTTAGCTGCTCCCCATACACCCAACCCTGAAGCCCAGGAACTTTATCTCAAGGGTCAATATCACTGGGCCAAACGTACCCCGGAAGACCTCAACAAGGCCGTCGACTACTTCACGCAGTCGATCGTAAAAGACCCGAGTCATGCGCCAGCCTATGTAGGATTAGCCGATTGCTATAACCTGTTACGCGAATTCAGTATTATGCCTCCCGATGAGGCCTATCCCCGCGCCTTGGCTGCCGCCCAGAAGGCTGTCGAACTCGACGACACTTCCCCGGGAGCCCACAACTCCCTCGCCTTCGCCACCTATTACTGGAATTGGGACCCGGTCGCCGCCGAACGTGAATTCCAGCGCGCCCTCGCACTGGATCCCAACTTCGTGCAGGCCCACCACTGGTATGCGACCTTCCTGCTGACCTCTGCTCGCTTTCCCGAAGCTCTCGATCAAATCGAGCAGGCTCGCCAACTCGATCCTTCCTCCACCGCCATTCAGGCCGACAAGGCTCGGATTCTCTACGATGCGGGTCGAAAGAGCGAGGCCTTGGCATTGCTCAGGCAGTTGGAGTCAACCGATCCTTCGCTCGCTTCCACCCATGCCTATCTCGCGGCCATCTACCTCGATCGCAAGGATTACCAAAACTTCTTTGCCGAATCAAAACAAGCGGCACAACTGCGCCACGACGAAGCAGCCTTGGTCGTGGCCAAGGCCGCCGAGCAAGGTTTTGCCGTGGGCGGCCCGGACGGCATGCGGAAGCGCATGGCTCCTGTCCAAAAGGAGATGTTCAACCGTGATTTGGGATCGGCCTATAACCTCGCCGCAACCTATGCCTTGCTCGGGGAAAAAGAGCAGGCCCTGAGCTACTTGCAGGCCGCTTACGACAAGCGCGATGTCGGCTTGCTATATCTGAGCCGAAATCCCGAGTTCGCCAGCCTGCACGATGATCCGCTCTATCAGGAACTAACTCGGCGGGTGAAGGAAAAATTATCCCAGCCTCTACCCCAGTCTCAACCCTAGCTCGACCGCCGTGCCGCCATAGCCCAACCTCTTTTTATCCGTTATCCTCTAATACAGATCTATGACTCTGCTCGACGCCCCTAACTATGACCCCGGCAAGGCACGACGGCACAAAATCGCGATCGGCGTCGTTGTCGTCAGCGTAGTGGTACTGGCCGCGCTCGCCTGGATCTACCGTAACTGGCCGGAAGAGCACGTCGTCGACAAGTTTTTCACCGCACTCCAGCATCAGCAGTACGAAACCGCCTACGGCATTTACTTCAACGATCTCAATTGGCAACAGCATCAGCAGAAATATCCCCAGTACAGCTACGCCGACTTCTATCGTGATTGGGGACCGGGCGGGGAATGGGGTCTGATCAAGTCTTACCGTATCTACGGATCGGCCAACACGCAAAAATTCGGCGGAGGAGGAGCGGTCGTCGAGGTCATCGTCAACGAACGTTCCGAGCGCGCCCGCATGTTCGTACAGAAATCGGATAAGACCCTGACCGTCTATCCGTACTAGCTCGTGTGGTGACAAGCTCGTGTGGTGACGGGGCTGCCCCGTCCGAGCCGGCTGCGGCCCCGGAAGTTACGCCGCCAACGCCGCAATCTGTGCCAGCGTCTTCTGCAATGACGCTTCATCTCCCACCGACGCGCACGTCTTCGAGCGGTCGATCTGCCGCATCAGTCCCCAGAGAACCTTCCCCGGGCCAACTTCGATGAATAGAGTCGCGCCCTTCTCGATCAGCAGCCGCACCGACGGCTCCCAGCGAACCGTGCCCGTTACCTGGCGAACCAGAGCTCCACGCGAGGCCTCCGCAGAACTAACAACCGCCGCGTCGACGTTGCAAACCAGCGGGCACGATGGATCCTGAAAACTCAGCCCACCCAGATCTTCCGCCAGCCGGTCCTGCGCCGGTTGCATGAGCGCGCAATGGAACGGGGCGCTCACCGGCAGGCCTACGGCCTTTTTCGCCCCGCGTTCCTGCGCAAGCTGAATGGCTCGCTCCACCGCGTTCGAATTCCCTGAGATCACGATCTGCTCCGGCGAATTGATATTCGCCGCCTGGCACACTTCTCCCTGCGCCGCCTCGGCCGCCACCTGGCTGACCTTCTCGATCGGCATGCCAAGAATTGCCGCCATCGCCCCCACCCCCACCGGTACTGCTTCCTGCATGTACCTGCCGCGATTGCGCACCGTCCGGACCGCGTCGGCAAAATTCAACGTGCCCGCCGCCACGTGCGCCGAATATTCTCCCAGGCTGTGCCCGGCCACAAAGTCCGCTTGCAGGCCTTTCTCTTGCAGCACCCGCCACGCCGCCACCGACGCCGTCAAAATTGCGGGTTGAGTAATTTCCGTGAGTTTCAGTTTTTCTTCGGGACCTTCAAAGCAAAGCTGCGACAGCTTGTAGCCGAGCGCCTCATCAGCCTCTTCGAAAGTTTGCCGCGCGATGCTGTAGTTGTCGGATAGTTCCTTTCCCATGCCCACGGCCTGCGAACCCTGGCCGGGAAAAAGAAACGCCGTTCTGGAAGAGCTGTTTGTCATAGTAAGTAATGAGGCAGACTGAGTAATGAGGTCAGAGGCTAGAGGTCAGAGGTCGAATCTCATTGCGCAAAGGGTCTCGGCGATCGTGCAATTTCACTTCTGCCCTCTAACCTCGAACCTCGAACCTTCCCTAAGACGGGACCGCCAGGCTCAGCTCCGCCAGTTCACTCTCGATGGTATCGTTCACTTTTCCGTCGGCAAATTCCGCCGCCACTCGAATCGCATTCTTGATGGCGTTGGTGTTGGACGATCCGTGCGTGATGATGCACACGCCCTTGACCCCCAGCAGCGGAGCGCCGCCATATTCGGTATGATCCAGCCGCTTCTTGAAGTCGGAGAAAGCGTTGCGCGAAAGATATGCGCCTACCTGCCGTGTAATCGTCGATTTCAACGTTTCTTTCAGCACCGCGCGCACCAGCCGCGCCACACCCTCGGAAGTCTTCAACGCGACATTGCCGACAAACCCGTCCGCCACAATTACATCCACGTGGCCGTTGTATAAATCGCGGCCTTCCACATTACCGATAAAGTTAATCGGCAGACGCTTGAGCAATTGAAACGCCTCGCGGGTCAACTCATTGCCCTTGCCTTCTTCTTCTCCAATCGAAAGCAAGCCCACCCGCGGCCGCTTCATGGCAAAGATCGAACGGCAATAAATCTCACCCATGACCGCAAACTGCTCCAGGTTGACGGGCGTGCAATCCACATTGGCGCCGACATCGAGCAGAATTGCAGCCGTGTTGTTCACGGTCGGAAACGCCGCCGCCAGCGCCGGACGGTCCACACCCGGAAGCGCACCCAGCACCACTTTGGCCGTCGCCATCGCGGCGCCGGTGTTTCCCGCGGTCACGAACCCAGCCGCACGCCCTTCCCGCACCATCCGAAGTCCAACCCGGATCGACGAATCGCGCTTGCCGCGAATCGCCTCCACTTTGTCCTCCATGGTGATCACTTCACTCGCGTGCACCACCTCGACCGGCAACCGTCGCGCCCCGGGATAGCGTCCCAATTCCGCGCGCAACCGCGCCTCCGGGCCTACCAGGAGCACCCGGACACCGTGATGACGCGCCGCCTGCAATGCGCCTTCAATCTCCGGTTTCGGCGCCTTGTCGGATCCCATCGCATCCAGTGCGATTACGCTAGGCATGGAGAGAAGAACGAGTTACGACTTTTCCGCAACCTCGATAATTTCGCGCCCCTTGTAGGTTCCGCACTTCGGACACGCGCGGTGAGGCATCTTCTGCTCGTGGCAGTTGGGGCACTCGGAAAGCGAATGCTTCGAGAGCGAATCGTGCGCCCGCCGCGTGGCGGTGCGCTTTTGTGAATGTCTGCGTTTCGGATTAGGCATGATGTTGTTAGGTCTCGGTTCTCAGTTCTCAATTCTCAGACAAGCTGCTTTGCCTGAGAACTGGGAACTGGGAACTGAGAACTTTCTCCTATTGATTCAGCTTATCGCGTATCTCTTTCAGCGCCGACCACCGTGGATCCTCTACCTCATCCACGCATGAGCACTGACTTTCATTCAGATTCTTCCCGCAGTGCGGACACAAACCCTGGCAATCTTCACGGCAAACCGTCTTGAGCGGCAGCGCCAGCAGCACCTGCTCCCGCAATACATCTTCTAGCAGAAGCCCTTCGCCTTCGTAATATCCAATCTCCGCTTCGGCGTCGGTCACCGAAAGCTCTTCGTGCCCGGAGTCGAATCCGAGCGGCCGGTAAAGCAGATCGAAGCTCCGCTCAACCTCGTGCGCCACCGGGTCCAGGCAACGCGCGCATGCCACCTCCACGCTCGTCTCCAACTTGCCTTTTAACCGGATGTCCTGCACCACTTTATGCTTGCCGTGATGCTCTTCGACCAAGTCCGCCCGGCCACCGCTGCGCAGAGCTGACCGTTGCCGGACCTCCGTGCCTAAGTCAATCACACCTGGACTGAATTCCTCCTGGAAATCAACCGGGTGGGTCTCCAAATCCTTGAGTTCGATAAGCATTGGAACCTCCGCCGCCCCCACTCAAATACCGCAAAGGCCTGCGGAAGTGCACGCAGAGACGAAAGTCTCTCAGGGAGCAATTATTAAGAATAAAGGCCACAAATAGCCATGTCAAGGAAGGCTCCCCTTTGGTGGTGGGCTGTTTTGAAAAGGAGCCTGCCCTCAGCGCAGCCGAAGGGACCCCTACCCCCCTCCTTCCCATCCGCGAGCGACTCTCTCAGTTCGCACCACCGCTACCCTGCTGCCCAAGCGCAACGTACGCCGATCCTCGTGCTAACTCGGGGTGTTAACTCGGGAAACCCGCGCCCGTTACCTTTAGAGCCGGATTCGCCCCTCAAGCACTGGCCGCGTCTCCTCAGCCGGGTATATACTGCTCCCGTTAGCTTAGCGGTCACCCGGTGATGACCGGGCGCGGAGCACTTTCCCTTTCTTATTAAGCTCCGTAAATAGAACGCTGTCGCCAGGACCTTTATTATCATTCGCCCTGGATGACTGGCGGGGGCTGAAAATCGCGCAGGCGATCTCTACCCCGAGAGAGGTCTTACTTGTGGACGTCTTACTTATACGATTTCTCTTTGTACTCATCGTCGGCGTCATCTGCTTCTTCATCCGTCCGTTTAACCTGCCCGCCAATCTCGCAGGCGCTGTCGGTCTTCTGATCGGTGTCGCCATCATTGTGTTCGAGTGGCGCTTGCGCGTCATGAGCCTGAAACGCCTGATTGGTGCTGCCATCGGCAGCATTCTCGGCATCCTCGGCGCTTATCTTTTCGCTCTCGTCATTGGCGGCAGCATCTCGGCCAGTCCCACCCGTAGCTTCCTCCAGATCATGGTTATGCTGATCATGGCCTACGTCGGATTGGCCGTCGGCGCCAATAAGGGCGACTTGCTCAACCTGGCCGCCCTCGGAGGTATCTTCGGCGGCGAACGCTCCGGCAAGAAAAGCTACAAAATTCTGGACACCAGCGTCATCATCGATGGCCGCATCGCCGACATCGCCGAGACCGGTTTCCTCGACGGCCTCATCGTCATTCCACAGTTCGTGCTGCGCGAATTACAACTGGTGGCTGACTCCGCCGACTCGCTCAAACGTAATCGCGGACGCCGCGGCCTCGACATCCTCCAGCGCCTGCAGAAAACGGCTTCCGTCCAGATCCAGATCGTGGAAGACGACTTCCCCAGCGTCCGCGAAGTCGATATGAAGCTGATCGAACTGGCCAAGCTTTACGAAGGCAAGATCATCACCAACGACTTCAACCTCAATAAAGTCGCCCAACTCCAGGGTGTGGCCGTGCTGAACATCAACGAACTGGCCCACTCGCTCAAGCCCATCGTCCTCCCTGGCGAAATCATGCGCGTATTTATTCTTAAAGAAGGAAAAGAGTACAACCAGGGCGTCGCCTATCTCGATGACGGCACTATGGTCGTCATTGATAACGCGCGCAAAATGATTGGCAAGACCATCGACATTTCCGTGACTTCGGTCCTGCAGACCACCGCCGGAAAGATGATCTTTGGCAAATGGGATGAGCGCGCATCGGGCCGCCACGACACCAAAGGAAGTTCGCCCGCGATCACCTTACCTCCGGCAATTGTTCCACCGATTCCAGGCAGCGTTGCACCGGCCTCCGATCCGGGGAAAAAGCCCACTGCTTCGGTCATCGATCGCGCCGTCGAGTAAGGCTCCACTCCCCGGCCGGTGTTGGAACTAAGGTGTTGAACTGACACGACCGCAAGCCGCGGCGATGTCGAAAACTCGATTCCTGTACTATACTGATCGCCCCTTATGAAGGTGTTTGTCATCGTTCCCGCCGCCGGTCTGGGCACGCGCATGGCCCCGCCCTCGGCGGCGAAATCCAAGAGAAAATCTCCCACCAAGCAATTCAAAGAATTGGGAGGCGTCCCCATTCTTGTCCACACCTTGCGCAAGTTCGCCGCCGCTCCCGCCGTCTACGAAATCATCGTTGCCCTCCGCCCCGACGAAATCGCCGGCTTTCGCCACCAGATCGAGAGCCAGTATCCCGAGCTCTTGAGCAAGCGCCTGCAAATCGTCGAAGGTGGCGAGCATCGCCAGGACTCAGTAGCCAGCGCTCTGGCCCGCACCGCCGCCGACCCCGACGACCTCGTTCTCGTCCACGATGCCGTACGCCCCTTCGTCACCCCCGAAATCATCGCCAATGTGATCGCCGCCGCCCGGGTACATGGCGCAGCCATCGCCGGATGGCCCGCCGTGGACACCGTGAAACAAGTCGAACGCACCGCCGATGGCGCGCTCATCAAAGCCACCATCCCGCGTGCCAGCATCGTCATGGCCCAGACTCCGCAGGGTTTTCGCTACAGCATCCTTAAAAAGGCATTTGATGACGGCATCGCCGATGGATTCCTGGGCACCGACGAAGCATCGCTGATCGAGCGCGCCGGCTTGCCCGTCATGGTAGTCATGGGTTCGCCGCGCAACATAAAAATCACCACGCCGGCCGACATGGAACTGGCCGAGTTCTATTTGCAAACCTCAGGCAGTTAATGTTTTGGGGAGGGCACGGCTTCAAGTGTGCCGCTAGGACGAAAAATGCGCCGGGCTTTAGCCCCTGAGGGCTCGGCCTCGCGGACGGGAATGGAATGCGGAAACCTGAAATGCGCATCGGCTCCGGATGGGACTCGCACGAATTCAAGTCCGGCATCCCCCTCAAAATCGGCGGCCTCACTCTGCCCCACGATAAAGGATTGGGCGGCCATTCCGATGGCGACGTCCTGCTCCACGCCATCACCGACGCCTTGCTCGGCGCCATCGCCGGCCCCGACATCGGATCGCTCTTTCCCCCCACCGACCCGCAATGGAAAAACGCCGACTCCGCCGTCTTTTTGCGCGAGGCCTTGCAGCGCGTCAAAACCGCAGGCTACGAACTCGTCAACCTCGATTCCACTCTGATCCTCTCCGCTCCAAAAATCGGCCCCCACGCGGCGGCGATTCGCCAACACGTCGCCGACTTATGCGGAATTCCATCCGACTGCGTAGGCATCAAAGCCAAAACCCCCGAAGGTATAGGCACCGAGAACGCCGTCATCGCAAATGTCGCGCTGCTGCTGAAACGCACCTAGCAGGAGGACAACCGCGAGAGCTTAGAGGATGAGGACGTTCTCACGGAGATTGGAACTCAGAGCGTGTAAGGAACTCGCGATACTAACAATGAATTGTCATCCCGAGCGAAGCGACGGACCCCTGCTCCCAGCGGACACCTTCGGGACCGATAGACTGTCTATCGCTTCTCCCTCGCCGCTTCGATAAACGCCCGAAAAATCGCGCGCGCCGATTCCGCTACCTCCGGCCCATCGCTCACACTCCGCTCCGGATGCCACTGTACCGCCAGAACAAAATGCCCGGGCGCAGTTCCCTCCAGAGCCTCGATGATTCCATCTTCAGTCGACCGCGCCACCACGCGTAAACCCTCGCCCGCTCTGTCGATCGACTGGTGATGCGAAGAATTAACCGCCACCGTCTTCGGCGCACCCACAATTCCAGCGAGCTTGGATTCGGGCTCGATTTTTACCTTATGGGCCTTTTCCACCTTACGTCCCGCGCCATGGTTGATCGTCGACTCGATGTGCTGCACCAGCGACCCCGACCGATACACATTCAAGGACTGCAGCCCGTAACAGATCCCTAAGACTGGCTTCCGCAACTTATAAGCATCCTGCAGGAGTACTTCATCCACCATGTCTCGTTTGGCATCCGCCGGCGCCGTCTTCTTATGGCGACCCGCGTTATATTTCCCCGGATCGACATCCGCCGGGCTCCCCGGCAGCAAAACCGCGTCGCAACGCTCTACTCTTTTCGTAACCTCCTCCGGTGTCAGATCCAGTTCGATGCGTACCGGTTCTCCTCCGGCTTCGCGCACCGCGTCTTCGTATTGCGGCAGCGCACGCTCAGCGTACATACGATCCCCGGAATGCGGCACCGGAATGGCTACGCGCGGCGCGAATGTCTTCAAGTCCATCGTCAACTCATCCCCATGGAAATTTCAACTCGCCCGCTCGATTCCCGCCAGGGTTTTGCGCTGGCGGTAGTTCCGAATTTCCATGACCAGCGACAGCACCAGCACAATTGAGCCCGCCGTGATTGCACACGGAAACGCGATATGCCGGTAGGCAAAAGTCAGGTTGGGCGCGCTGTGCTTCACCTGCGCGTAGACCACCGTTCCCAGAATACTCAGCAGCAGCGCCACCGCGAAGGTCAGCAGCGTGAAAAGAAAAGTCATCGCAAACACGCGCACTGGAATTCCTATCCAGCGCGGTTTCTCCGTGCTCGCTTTTGCCATGCCACTAGGCTACACCATCGCCTGCCGCTCTCAGCAGCGAGCCGCGACGCAATGCGCCGGGCGCATCGCAACCTTACCCCGCCGTGACGGAGCAGAAAAACCTGGCTCTAATTTTCTGGCCGGCGAACACCTCGGCACTCACCCTGCTTTCGTGCGTTACAATATCGCAATGTCGCAAAGCGTCTCCGCGATCACGCGCAGTCCGGCCGAGATCGTGCAAAACAGCCCGGTTTCACAGGCCCCGAATGGTATCTGCTATGCCCGTTCCGGCGAGATCACCATTGCCGACCACGACCTCGATCGCATGATCGCCGCCGTGCCTGTTCCCATCGCCTCTGCCCTCAGCCGCAAAGCCTACTATTTCGTGCCGCTCACCGTGACCCAGGGCGATGACACCGTAATCGCCGACCGCTACGACGTTGGACTCAGCGACAATGCCGTCTGCCATCGCAATCTGAATCTCGGCGACGCCCAGTGCGTCTTCATCTCGACCCGCCTCATGGAAGACAAATTTTCCGTGGCCTTCGAGTTCTACATCAACGTCGGTCACGCGCTCGTCGAACGCGCCGGCGTCTCCCAGAACTTCGCTGACCTGGCCTGGCAGCAAGTGGAGTCCGGTGTTCGCGGCGAAACTTCCCTCGATGCCTGGGAAGCCCGCAAGTTCGCCACTGCCCATGGTCCGGACGCGGAGAAGTATAAAACTGAATATCTCGCTTCCAGCTTTGCCGACGCGATTTCCATCTACCTTCTCTCGCTCTACCTTGATGTCGATTACTACGATCTTCGCGAGCGCGACTATCCGCTCCTGGCTCCAACTCCAATGGCCGAACGCCTGCGCAAGATCGCGGAAATCTTTCCCCCCACTCCCGGCTTCGAATTCAACATCTACTACCGCCGCCGCTCATAACCGCTGATAACGAAGTGTAGAGCGGGCGCCCTCGCCCGCTGCCTTTGACGTCGACTCCCGCGCCCTCCTGCCCCCGAGCCGGACATCTACCCATGCATCATTGAGTGGCGCAACCAACGCGCAGCGATCCTGTCATCGCTCCCGGCCCTTGATCTCCCCGCTGCCTCAAGCCTTACGCCTCGCCCGCAGCCAGGCGCATGGAGAGCTTCAGCGATACGAATGTCAGCAGCAGAGCCAGAAGAGTCCATCCCGCCACCGACCGTACGTTTTCCCGGAAGAGAAACGCCACCGCCGAAGGCGACGACAACGCCAGTTCCGGCGAAACGGCTGTTCCTCCCAGATGCGTGGCCGCGACAACCATTGCGACCAGAACCAGTGCCACTGCGGACACTCCCGCCAACAGGCCGGGGAGCGCGCGCTTCCACGGAAATGGAATCGGAGGCGGGGCCGCGGCCTCGCGTCTCACCGCATCCATGACGGAAGCCGCGAAACCGGACGATGGAAGGATCTCACCTTCCCCGGAAAGAATGTGATTCAATTCGTCGTCGTTCCTTTCGCGTGCAGTCCATCGTGTCATTACGCCTCCTTCAGACAGGGCACAGCCAGCAGTTGCGGAAGTTTGCTGCGCAGGATCTCCCGGCCGCGAGACAATCTCGCCTTGACCGTGCCCTCGGGCAACCCCAGGCTCCGCGCCGCGGCACCCACATCCAGTTCGTGAAAGTAATAAAGAATCAAAGTCTCGCGATATTTTTCCGGCAGCGCCCCGACAGCGCGGCGTACAGTCGCATCGCGGTCGCGGCCTTCGAATCCTCCATCGGGAGCGCGGGTGTCGGCGGGTTCGGCAATGTCTTCGAGTGCGACCGTCTGCGCCGGAATACGCCGCAACTCGCTACGATAGACATTGATTGCCAGCGCGAAGAGCCAGGTAGAAAAGATCGCATCCCTGCGCCACTGGCCGAGGCCGCGATAGGCGCGGAGGAAAGCCTCTTGCGCCATTTCTTCAGATCGTCCGCGATCGTGACAGAAGCGGTACGCCAGGTTGATCAGCGGCCCCTGCCAGCGCCGCACAATCCCCTCAAAGGCAGCGATGTCCCCCGCCAGAACTCGTTCCACATCGATCTGGTCTTCACTGGCGCTCACGCTAGGACTCTGCCTCAATCGTAGGACACTACGAATGTACGCCCGGTTGCATTATTTCAAAAATGGACTCCGGACAAACAAAATGCAACCGGAACCACAGAACCCCGGTCCTACCTGTCGTAAGCCAAAAAACGTAAGCCGGAAAAAGGAGCTGACAATGGCATTCGATGCAGGCAACGATATGGTCGGCGTAGTAGCCGTGGCCATACCCGTGGTGGGAAGTATTGCTTTGTTCTCATTCTTGGCCGTGGCGTCATGGGCCGATGCGCGGCGCAAAGAGAGAGAGACATACTACAAGAGCGAAACTCTGAAAAAAATCGCGGAAAGCTCAAGCGAGGGTGCCAAGGCCGCCATAGAACTGATGCGCGAGCAGGAAAAGAGTTCCGCAAGACGCCGCCTCGAAGGCATGAAGCTCGGCGGATTGATCACGGCCGTTGTGGGCATCGGCGTCATGGTGCTTCTGCGCGGGATTGCGAACGACGACGGGCCCGTCTATCTCGCCGGGCTGATTCCGCTGCTGATCGGGCTGGCCCTGCTGATGTATTCCTTCGTCATCGCACCCAAACCAGTGGAGTAAGAGGACGGATCAGCATACATGCGCGTCTATGGGTAGTGCCTCGGATCGAAATCCGGTCAGAAGACATGGGCAATGCTGCCTGAGCCAGCGCATGTACGGCGAACGAATGTACAGCGAACGAATGCGCAACAAATGAATCTACAGCAGAAAACCATCGCCCGAACCACGCTGGGTGGCGTACTGGGGTCGGTCGCGGCTTGGGCGTGGACAATCGTCGCCGGCGGTGGCGGCCTGTGGCTTCTCTGGACGAAAGGGCCGTGGCCGCTGACAAACGGGTGGTTCGCGCTGCTTTCTGGCATTTCGGCGTGTCCGGCAACTGCTTGGTTCCTGAAAAAATATGCGGGAATCACAGTCTCAGGTTACGCTCGGCTCGCCGCTGCTGCTCTGTTTTTCGTCGCTGGGAGAATTGCTTTGGCCGTCGGAAGTTGATCAGCCGGTTATTTCCAAATTCAAACTGATCCACTATCCATCGGTCGGCACGATCCGCCTGCACTATAATGAGCTGGTTGGCAGCCGGACCGGACGGTCGCTCGTCGCAAGACGGGAGGAAAGTCCGAACTCCGCAGAGCAGTGTGCCGGATAACGTCCGGGAGGGCCCCCGCGCTTCTATGGGCGGGATCGTTCGACGGAAAGTGCCACAGAAAACATACCGCCCGGACCGCAAGGTTCAGGTAAGGGTGAAAAGGTGCGGTAAGAGCGCACCGCCGTCGCAGTAATGCGCCGGGCAGGGCAAACCCCACACGGAGCAAGACCAAATAGGGAGGGATTTCCTGGCAAGCCTTCGGGCTGATTGGGAACGCGTGCCGGCTCGGTGCGCCACAACCTCCGGGTAGGTCGCTTGAGCCCCGCAGTAATGCGTGGCCCAGAGGAATGACCGTCCCGTCGCAAGACGGACAGAATTCGGCTTACAGGTCCGGCTGCCA